>Ga0209567_10000074_pt1 | contig 45436 bp, 36 predicted proteins | sample COG_12_FD_184756 | JGI IMG/M metagenome (GOLD analysis project Ga0209567, IMG submission 184756) | Pelagic marine sediment microbial communities from the LTER site Helgoland, North Sea, for post-phytoplankton bloom and carbon turnover... | ecosystem: Environmental > Aquatic > Marine > Neritic... | reverse complement strand
GCCTTTGACGGCGTCTTGTTGCTGCACGGAGGACACAAGCGGTCGTAAGCAGTATATGAACAAAAAAGCGCATATAAAGTAAAATAAAGCGAATTTCATTCCGAATATGGGTTATTCAGACTAATATTGACTTTATCCGATACTGGCGGAGTATCCCTCTTGAGCATCGCTGACAGCATGATCCTTGTCGTTAACCGCGCCCCGGCGGCGGCGGCAAACCTCAAGGAGCTGATCGAGTTCATGGATGCACCGCACGTGTCTATTGCAACCCCGGGCGAATGGCGCAGCGAACTCGGGGAGAATCGCCTCGAGGCCGTATTCATCGGCCCGGATCTCAACGACAAGGATATTCATTCGCTCGTCGACGACATCGGCAAGCTCGACCCCAACATACCGATCGTCATGATTACGGACGGCCACGACGCATGATTCCGCAGCAGTTGCACAAGGATTACCCCTGGGCGCGCATCCATTCGCTCGATTACCCGGTGCGCCTCGATGCACTCGGCGAAGTGCTCAACGAGATTCGTGCCGCCCGCCACCAGACGGACCATTCGGATCCACGCCGTGCGGACAGCGGCCTGATCGGAAACAGCGCGGATACCCAGCTAGTGCGTCGCATGATCGAACAGGTGGCGCCGTCCCTGGCCACGGTCCTGATCACGGGTGAATCCGGAACCGGCAAGGAAGTCGTTGCCCGACAGATACACGAGCAATCCGGGCGCAAGGGGCCGTTCGTCGCCGTCAACTGCGGTGCGATACCGGAACACCTGCTAGAGAGCGAACTCTTCGGGCACGAACGCGGAGCGTTCACGGGCGCTGTCAGTGCCCGAGCCGGCCGTTTCGAACAGGCCAAGGGTGGCACGTTTTTCCTGGATGAGATCGGCGACATGCCGACGGTCATGCAGGTCAAGTTACTGCGTGTCCTCGAAGAACGCGTTATCGAGCGCGTTGGCAGCACCGAGAGCATTCCCGTGGATGTGAGGCTCATCGCGGCTACCCATCGCGATCTGCCCAGCCGCATCGAGGCCGGGAAGTTTCGCGAGGATCTCTTTTATCGTTTGAGTGTCTTCCCGATCGAGATCACGCCGCTGCGCTCGCGGCCCGACGACATTCCGCTGCTCGTCGACGAGTTCATCCACCGCATCTCGGCCGAAAAATCCGTGTCGCTGCAATTCGCCAGCGACGCCATGGAGATACTCAAGGAGTATTCCTGGTCGGGTAATGTCCGCGAACTGGCGAATCTCATCGAGCGGCTTGTTGTCATCAAACCAAACGGCGTCGTCAGGGCCGGCGATCTGCCATGGCCAATCGTTGAAAGAAAAGATCCGGAGCCGGAAGAGACGGAGGTCGTCGGCAGCAAGCTCGCACCCGTCGCATCTGCAGTGCGGGTCGACCTGCCAAAGGAAGGGCTCGATCTCAAGCGCTACCTTGCGAAGATCGAGCAGGACATGATTCACCAGGCCCTGGTCGAAGCGGACGGTGTCGTCCAGCGCGCCGCGGAATTGCTCGGTGTGGGGCGCACGACACTGGTCGAGAAGATCCGTCGCTACGAGCTCAACGCGCCAAAGAAAAGCAGGGACTGAAGTCGCCGCTAATCGGCGTCGTTTGGCAGCGGCTGGCTGCAATGCGGACACGTATGCTGGCTTTGCTGAAGCGCACGCTGCACGCGGCCTGCGTCGAGTATCTGGCTTGCCGTGTGTTTGCCGAGACCGAGATCGACGCGCAGTGATTCGAGATCACGTATTTCCTCGTCGCTCAGGATGCCGTCGTCGAGCGCCTCGGCCGCGCGGTCCTTGTACGTGGAGGTGCTGACTTTGAGCTGCTGGCTGTAGCCCGTTGCGAGGATACTCGTCGGCAGGGCGACCATGCCGATACCGACCACGGTGATCAGCGCGCCGAATATCTTGCCGCCGACCGTAATCGGCGTCACGTCGCCATATCCCACGGTTGTCAGCGTGGCAAACGCCCACCACATGGCGGCCGGGATACTGCCGAAATCCTCAGGTTGAGACTGGCGTTCGAAGTAGTACATGCCGGATGCCGCGAGCAGCATGACCGTAACCAGAATCAGGAATGCAGCGGCGAGGGCGCGAGCGTTTTCACGAAACGTGATGAAGACCATGTTCATGGCCGCCGAATAACGGGTCAGTTTGAGGACGCGCAATAAGCGGACAGCTCGCAGGAATCGCATGTCGACGCTGCCGAAGATGCCGAACAGGATCAGGTAGAACGGCAGGATGGCCAGCAGGTCGATGATCGCGTGGAACGACGTAACGTACTGCAGCCTTGCCCGTAATGGCGTCCTGTTTGCTGCCGCCGCACTCTCGACCGAGCACCAAAGCCTAAGCAGGTATTCGACCGTAAACACGCTGATCGTAACGACCTCGAAGGTACGCAGTGCGTTTCCATATCGTGAATCGATTCCAGGCATCGACTCGAGGATCACGGCGATGACGCTCGCGGAAATCAGCGCAATCAGGAAGACATCCACAGTGCGACTGACCCAGTTCTGTTCCTGGGCAATCTCGAGCGCCTGGTAGACGGCGTTTCGCCGCGTCGCTGCCGGGCGGGCGACCGTCCTTGTGGTTGATGCAGATCCGTGCACGGAATCGGCTCCGATGTCTCCTCAAACAGTAATAGCGGCGGGCCCGCGTCCTTCTTTAGCCTGGCGCGGATTCAGCTAAAGATTTTTCCATAACAGGCGACAACTACGGGGTACCTGTGATTTTCGAAAAAGGGCCCACCGGATGCCGAGTTTCGACCCGCACCCAGAAAAATTGACCAGAAGCAAAAATATGGCGCGCCGAGCGGCTCTGCTGGGCGCAGTCTGTGCCGTGCTGGGGGCCTGCGCCGGCCAGCCGACGGTCGACCTGTCGGCAGGGCATGTGCTTGAAGACGCCGAGCCCGCAAGCGCCCCGGTTCCTGTCGCAAAAGAGCCAGCACGAGCGCCGGAACCCGAGCCGCGCGAGCCGGCGCCGACTTACACCGTTGTCGTCAAGGAGGTCCCGGTCGTCGACCTGTTGTTCTCACTGGCGCGCGACGCCGGTCTCAATCTCGATCTGCAGGCAGACAGCGGCAAGACCGTGACACTCAACGCGGTCGACCGCCCGCTGCCGGAGATCCTGGCGCGAATCGCCGAGCAGTCCAAACTGCGTTTCACGCTGTACGGCTCGAATCTCGTCATCCAGGACGACGTGCCCTACTGGCACAACTACGCGGTCGACTACGTGAACATCTCGCGGACAGCCGAGGCCGAGGTCGGTGTCGCGACGCAGATCGCGACATCGGGAGGCACCGTTGGCGAAGACTCCTCGGGTTCGGAAGGAGACGACCAGGGCAATATCTCCAAGACCAAGGTCAAGAACAGCTCGCACAATGACTTCTGGAGCGCGCTCGAGCTTGGTCTCGAGGCGATTGTCAACAGCAACCGTGACCCCGGGCAGGCGCTGGCGCCGCAGGAAAACGACCCCGTCATCGTGAACAAGATGTCGGGCGTGGTAACGGTCTTTGGCAACCAGAAGCAACACACGGGCATTCGCGAGTTTCTCGACCGGATCATGGAAAATGCGCAGCGACAGGTCCTTATCGAAATGACGATCGTCGAGGTCAAGCTCGCCGACAACTACCAGGCCGGCGTGGACTGGCAGCGCCTGTCGGCCGACCAGGGTCTCGGCAGCAACGGCCTGTCGTACACAGGCGCTCTCACGGGGGGTGATCTGCGCGTGCCGCCGTTCGTGTCGCTGGGCTTCAACTCTATTGACGACGACGGCAGCAGCCTTACGGCAACCGTGCGGTTGTTGCAGCAGTTCGGCGATACCAAGGTCCTGTCCAGCCCGAAGATCATGGCGCTCAACAACCAGACCTCTCTACTCAAAGTCGTCAACGAGAACGTGTACTTCACGATCGAACTGGACATCCGCGATGCCACGGCTGACATACCTGAGAGGCGCACATTCACGAGCTATGTTCACACCGTGCCCATCGGGCTCGTACTGAGCGTGACGCCGCAGATCAGCAGCAGCGGCTTCGTGAGCCTCAATGTCCGACCGACGATCAGCCGCATCACCGGGTTCGCCGTCGATCCGGGGCCGCTTCTTTCCGGTGCCGAATTCCAGAACCTGATACCCGAGATCCAGGTCCGGGAAATCGAGTCACTCCTGCAGGTCAAGGACGGGCATACAGTGGTCCTTGGTGGCCTGATGCAGAACGAGCGCGAGAGCCAGAAAGACGGCGTTCCGGGACTTTCCCGAATCCCGAAGCTCGGCAGTCTTTTTTCGTACACGCGCGACAAGATGGTCAAGACCGAACTCGTTATCTTCCTGCGGCCGACGATAGTGAGCAACGGTTCGACGCCCGCGGCGAGCGCGCGGGTCTCTGACTACTACGATATCGCGGAAGAGTCCGAGGCTGTCAACAATATCGAATACCGGTAACGGGGGATGGCATGAAAAGCATACTCGTAGATGCGCTCCGCCAGGCAGATGGCGACGATGCCGACCAGGCATTGACGGACTCAGGCAGTTTCGATACCAGTCAGGATGCTCTTGATGCGCCGGCGAACGACGTTATCGAGGAAGACCAAGGCGAACTGGAGCTGATGTCGACGACTAATGCGCTCGTCATACGCGACGAATCGCAAGATGCGTCGGACGAGCCGGTTGCTGTCGACGAAGACCAAGGAGAGCCGCAGGACTTCGCCGTGGAATATGAGCCCGTCGAGGATGATCATGCGATGACGGTAGCCGGCATGATCCCTTTGCCTGTGACAAAACGGCAGTCTCCACGACTCGCCATGCTTACGCCCTTCCTGTGTGCGGCCCTGGCATTCGCGGTTGCGGCGTCCTGGCTGTTGATCAACAAGCTTACCGTTCGCGGCACGAGCCTCGGGACAACGATTTCCAACGCACACGCCGCCGATCCGGCTGATGCGGCGGCCATCGAACTCGAGCCCGCAACACGTTTCCCATTCCTGACAAGCGGCCAGCCGGACGACGCCGAAGGATCGATGCAATGACGACGACGACAGTTCGCGCGATCCCGACGACAGAGGCTTCCGTCCCGCTCGGCGAACGGCTGATTGCGGCCGGGCTGATCAGCGAAGACCAGCTGCAGGTCGCGCTCAAGGAACAGAGCCGACATGACGAACCGCTGGGCCGGATCCTCGTCAACCTGGGCCTCATAAGCGAGGGCGTGCTCCGCGATACGCTCGGCGAGTCACTGGGGCACGACAGCATCGACCTGAGTACCGTGGTCCCTGATCCGGACGCGCTCAACATGGTGCCGAAGAACATTGCGCGTCGCTATGGCATGTTGCCGATTAACTTCGACAAGAACGAAAAAGTGCTGACCCTGGCAATGGCGGACACTTTCAATATCGTCGCCATCGACCAGGTTGCGGCGACGCTCGGCCCGGGTATCGGCATCGCGACGCTGGTTGCGGGTGAAGCCGAGATAGAGGCGGCAATCGAACAGTTCTACCAGTACGAGCTCTCGATCCAGGGCATCCTGCGGGAGATCGATACCGGCGAAATCGATACGCTCAACGTCGCGGTTGAGAACGAAGAATACAACCATCCACTGATCCGTCTCGTCGACGCGATCCTCGCCGACGCCGTGAAACGTGATGCATCCGACATTCACCTGGAACCGGAGTCCGGTTTCCTGCGCGTTCGTTATCGCATAGACGGCGTCATGCGCCAGGTCATGGCACTGCACCGCAGTTACTGGCCAGGGATGGTCGTGCGACTCAAGGTCATGTCGAGAATGAACATTGCCGAGACACGCGCGCCGCAGGATGGCCGCATCGGCCTGACGCTCGCGGGGCGCCGAATCGATTTCCGCGTTGCGTGTCAGCAGACGACGCACGGTGAGAACTTCGTGCTACGCGTTCTCGATCGGCGCAAAGGCATCCTGCCGCTCGAGCAACTCAACCTCAAGAAGGAAACGCTCACGTCCCTGCAGGTAATGATGGCGCGACCCGAAGGCATCATCCTCGTCACGGGGCCGACAGGAAGCGGCAAAACGACGACGCTGTACTCGATGCTCAACTACCGCAACGACGAGTCCGTCAACATCATGACGCTCGAGGATCCCGTCGAATACCCGATGGCGATGATTCGCCAGACTTCTCTGAACGAAGCCGCCAAGCTCGACTTCGCGAACGGGATTCGCTCGATGATGCGTCAGGACCCCGACATCATTCTCGTCGGCGAGGTACGCGATGAAGAGACGGCGGAGATGGCGTTCCGCGCAGCCATGACGGGACACCAGGTATTTACGACCTTGCATACGAATTCGTCGCTCGGCGCGATCCCACGCCTCATCGACATCGGCGTGAAACCGCAGATCATGGCAGGCAATATCATCGGTATCGTCGCGCAGCGCCTGGTGCGCCGCCTTTGCAGGCACTGCAAGCAGGCTTATGCGCCTGAAGAAGCCGAACGCAAGCTGCTCGGCATCAACAGTTCGAAGCCGATACTCCTGTACCGTGAGGGTTCCTGCGAGGCCTGCAACTTCCTGGGCTATAAGGGTCGACTCGGCGTGGTCGAGGTGCTGAAGATCAACCAGGAACTTGACGAGATGATCGCGCGCGTTGCTACGCGCAAGGAAATGCACGAGGCCGCAATTAACGCGGGCTTCAAAGATCTCGCAGAGGATGCCACTCGGCATGTCCTTGCCGGCACGACCAGCCTTTCGGAGATTTCTCGCGTTGTCGACCTGACCGCAAGGGTGCAGTGAGCCGATGCCGAGTTTCAGCTACAGGGCTATCGATGCCAGCGGCGCCATCATCGAGGGTAGCCTCGATGCCAGCAGCGAGCATGCGCTCGAAGCGCAACTCAGGCAATCGGGCACCGAAATGCTGCGCTGTGCCGAGAAGGGCGCCGGGCTCTTTCGCCGCAAGACGCGAGTCAGTCGCAAGGAGCTGATCGGATTCTGTTTCCACATGGAGCAGATGACGCGCGCTGGCCTGCCCATCCTCGAAGCGCTCGCGGACCTGCGCGACAGCGTAGGCAATCCGACGTTCCAGGAAGTGATCGGCAATCTGATATCCGCCGTCGAGGTCGGCAAGACGATGTCGCAGGCAATGGCCGAGTATCCCGACGTCTTCGATGATGTCTTCGTCAGCCTCATCGCCGTCGGCGAAGAGTCGGGTGAACTGCCGGATGTCATGCTCAAACTCACCGAGTCCCTGAAATGGCAAGACGAGCTCATGGCGAAGGCGAAGACCGTCATCATGTACCCGGCGTTCGTAGGCGTCGTTGTCGTCGCGGTCATGTTGTTCATGATGCTCTACGTGGTTCCGCAGATGGTGGACTTCATCCGCGAGATGGGTCAGGACCTTCCGATTCACACGCGCGCACTCATCGCGTTTTCGAATTTCCTAGTCAATCACTGGTGGTGGGCGGTGCCACTGCCGGGCGTTGTGTTCATCGCCATCAAGGTTCAGGCGTCGCGCAGCGAGCCCTTTCGCTACCGCGTTGATGGCTGGAAGCTCAAGGTCTGGTACGTCGGGCCGATCATGTCGAAAGTGGTCCTCAGCCGTTTCGCCAGCTATTTCGCACTCTGCTATGGCGCAGGGCTGGACGTGCTGGCCAGCTTGCGCATCAGCGAAGACATCGTTGGCAATGCGGTCGTCAGGAAAGGCGTGCAGGGCATTGCGGCTTCAATCGCTGACGGCAAGACCCTGAGCGCGAGTATTGAGTCCACCGAAATGTTCCCGCCGCTGGTCGTTCGCATGGTACGCATGGGTGAATCCACCGGGCTCCTCGACAACGCCCTCGCGAACGTGAGCTATTTCTATGATCGGGAGGTCACCGAGTCTATCGATCGCCTCAAAGCCATGATCGAACCCGCAATGACGGTCGTCCTTGGCGGCATCATGGGTTGGATCATGTTGTCTGTGCTCGGGCCGATCTACGAAACCATCAGCAGTATCGGGATCTGACATGACAGTCGACCGCGCATTCTATGTTACTCAAGGGTCTCTGAGCGTCTGGTCGCCGCGCAATGGGGTGCCTGAACGGGTCGCCGTGTTCGCCGATGACGATGAAGGCCTGCACGAATTCGACGTCTACGTTGCGCAATTCCCACAGCAGACCAGCGCGATGCTCATCGATGTCATCGAAGAAGAATTCGCGCTCGAAACGATTCCGAAACTCGGCATTCGCGACCGGAATGCGCTGATCGATCGTCGCCGGCAGCGCAAGTATCGCAGGACGAACTACAGTCTCTCGCAGTTACAGGGCAAGGCCGATAACAGCAGTGACGAACATCATGTGCTGCACAGCGCGATCTCCAATCACGAACTCCTCGATCCCTGGATCCAGGTCATTCTGCGGCACCAGGTTCCGCTGAGTGGTGTGTACTCGGTCCCGCTGATGTCGCCGACGGTATTCCTGAAATTATTCCGCACGTCATCACCGGCACTCTTCGTTGCGCCGCACCAGGGCAAGCGCCTGCGCCAGGTATTCATCAAGGACGGCCACCTGCAGAGCGCGCGCCTGTCGCAATCGCCAGGCATCGATGACGCTGCCTACGCGCAATTCATCGTGACCGAGGCGCAACGCAGTCGGCGCTACCTCGAGCGTATTCGTTTACTCAGCAGCATGGAAATACTCGAGGTCTGTGTCGTCGCCGATGCCGAGACTGCCGAACGCATCGAGATGCTGGGTGAAGGCGAAACGAATACCCAGTATTCGTTCGTTGATCATGATGCGGCGGCCGCCCGACTATCGGCCAGGGCGCACCTGCCCGCCGACCGTTTCGAGAATGTCTACCTGGCTGCGCTGTTGCAGGGACGACAAAAGAACAGTTACGCGAAATCAGGCGAGAATCGCTACTGGATCATGCGACGCCTGCGACAGGCGATCATAGGCCTGTCGACCGGCGTTGCTGCCGGGTGCGCTGCCCTTGCTGCTTTCTACTTCAGCGATGCGTGGCTGTTGCAGAGCCGCGTTACTGAAATCCGGTCGCAGGTCGCGCAGCTTACCGAGACCTTTCGCCGCGAGCACGAGAAATTCAACCCGATCCAGGCCGGTTCGCACGAAATGAAAGTAGCCGTGGATACAGGCGACTATATCCTGCGTAATCGGCTTCCAGTGCCCTGGGTCATGAACCAGGTTGGTGCGGTCCTCGGAGATTACCCCGAGATGCAGGTACGCGAACTTGCGTGGATCGCGGAAGCGCCGCCGCCACCGGACAACGCCGCATCGCGCCGCAGGGATCGGCAGATGCCCGTTGCCATTCCGGAGGTCATCGCGGTGGGTGCCGAGATCACCGCGGACATTACGCCCTTTGACGGAGACATGCGCAAGGCGTTCGCGCGTATCGACGCGCTCGCCGCGGACCTCGAGTTACGCACGAACTTCAGCCGTGCCATCACGGTCGAGTACCCGCTCAATGCGAGTACCAGTGCTGCCGTATCGGGTGAAGTAGGTATCGCGACAGCGGATTTCGCTCGTTTTCGCATACGAGTGACGTATGACGTACCGGGCACGGAGGTCCAAGATGAACGGACCTGATATCGACTTCGTCTATGTGCGTCGTTACACGCTGCGCCCGCTACTCAGTGCACTTGTCGCCGTTATCGCATTGATCGCGGCGACATGGGTACACGGAATAAGGGTCGAGGAGTTCTCACAGTTCGCGGCCAACCATGATGCCGTTCACGACGACTACGATTCGCTTGTTTTTCAGCGGCGACTGGTTGAGCGCTATCACAGGCGCTACCAGCGCTACCACGAACTCGGCTTCATCGGCCGCGAAAGCCGGCTGGACTGGATCGAGACCCTGCGCACAACGGCAGAAACGCTGGAATTGCCGCACGTCAGTTATGCCATAGAACCCCAACTTGCAGCGGTGGCCCCTGTCGACTCGGTCGTCGATGTCGGCAACATCCAGGTTCATGTCAGCCGGGCGCAGCTTGAGATGGGGCTCATTCACGAACTGGATTTACTGCGATTCTTTGACGAATTGCAGGCAGCGGCGCCGGGGCTGATAAGGGTTGACGATTGTGCGCTCACGTGGCTCGCGGATACACAACCTGCGAGTCCGGCAGAGCCCAACCTGTCGGCAATGTGTTCCGTGAAAATATTCAGCGTCATAACGCCCGACATCAACCGTGGGGAGACCTGATGCCTCGCAAGCTCGGAAATAAGCTCGTATGTGCTCTGGGCATCTGCTGCGGGCTCGCCGCGAGTCCATTTGCGGCGGCCGAAGAGTCGCCCGTCTATGAGTCGCTCGCCAACGTGGAAATCGGACGTATCTTCCTGTCGCCCGCGCAACGCCGCAGTCTCGACAAGCGGCGCGGCAACGCGCCACCCGTCGTGTCCCGCAATACAAAGGGCACGAGGGCTGCTGCCAAGCAGTTTCCGGATGCCGCTGGCTACATCCTGAGCAGCGGCGGGCCGTCGCGCGTCTGGTCAGACGGGGGCTTTGTGCCCGCAGACGATGTATCGGGCGTGGCGTTTCCGGGCGATGTCAAGGTCGTACGCGGTGCAGAACGTACACGGGATGGCGACCGCGGGGCTGCGGACGATGGCTCATAGGTTCGAGAACCGCCGCCAACGCGGTGCCGCTTTGATACTCCTGATGCTGATCGTGATCGTGGCATCCACGACGGTGCTGCTCGCCAACGTCAATCGGGACGACCAGCACACGCGACGTATGACCGATACGCGGGCGTCGCTGGCGGAAGCCAGGGAGGCGCTGCTCGATTACGCCGTGCTGAATCCGGATCTCAACGCAGGACGATCCTTCAGCTTGCCTTGCCCTGATATCGACGCGAGCGGGGGTTTGCCCGAGGGTGTCGCCCACACGAGCAACTGCGGTGCGACCGGCGCAAGCATACTGGGGCGGCTGCCCTGGCGGACGCTGGGCATCGCCGCGCCAAAAGATGGCGGGTCCGAATGCCTTTGGTACGTCGTGTCAGGTTCGTTCAAGGATGCCGGCGCTGCGACGTCGCCGATGATCAATGCCGACACGAACGGTCAGCTGCAACTCGTCAGCCTCGACTCGGGCACGGTCATCGAGGGCGCGCTGCCGCAGGACCGCCCGGCAGCGATGGTCATAGCCGCGATGCGACCTGTGGCTGGGCAGACGCGTCCCGCAGCCGTCGCGGCTTCGCAATGCAGCCCCGGCTTCACGCCATCCGACTTTCTTGAAAGCGCCACGGGTATTTCCAATGCGGCGGTTAGCGGAGTCGTGGATGGCCTGGATGCGTTCGCGGTCTTCGCTGGTGTCGAAGCAGGCCACAATGATCGCATCGTCACGATCTCGCGTGCCGAAATCGCGTCAAGAATTGCGCGCCGCCCTGACATCGACGCCGATATGCGCGACCTCGGGCTCGCGGTAGCGTCCTGTGTCGCAAACTATGCAGCGACGAATCCCGGTGGCGTCGATGACCGTCGCCTGCCATGGCCATCCGGCGTAACTGTGACGGATTATCGTGACGATGCGGACTACGACGATCTCGACAATGGCATGTTTTCAGGCCGCCTGCCCGACGTCGTGGACGACAGCAACGTGTCGATCGGCAACGGCATTGCGCGAGTTCTTACTGACTGTGACCCTCTACAGGTTCCTGCATGGTCGCCGTCCATGCTGTCGCTGTGGCAAAACTGGAAGGACCATTTTTTTTACGCGGTCGCCGAGTCGCACGTGCCGACGGCAACGGTACCCAGCGCCTGCAGCAACTGTCTGAGTGTGAACGGTGCCGGCCAGTACGCAGCGATTATCTTGTTCTCGGGCGAGAGACTCGACGGGCTCGGACAAGTACGCAATGCGCCGCCGACGGACGCCGATACGAAAGGCGACACGGCTAATTATCTCGAGGACGCCAATGCGGCGAGCGTGCCGGGCCCCGGTGCGCTCTTCGACTATGCGTCGGAGGCGAGTTCAGCCACATTCAACGACCGCCTTTTCTGTATCGACGAGGCCTTGGCCGTGACGGAGTGCTAGATGAAAGAAAGGAAGCTGCAACACGGGTTTTCCCTGGTCGAACTGTCGATCGTGATCCTGATCATGGGTCTGCTGCTGGGCGGCTTGATGATGCCGCTGTCAATACAGCGTGAGAACGCCAGGACGCGCACAGGCGTCGAACAGCTCGCAACAATTCAGGCAGCGATCGAGGGCTACGCGTTGGTAAACGGGCACCTGCCATGCCCGGCGGTCCCGTCCAGTAACGGCGTAACCGCGACTGCCGGAGGGGGCTGTACTGCACAGCACGGTTTCGTACCTGCAACGACACTCGATCTGAATGGTCAGCGCAACACCGACAACCTGCTCCTCGACCCCTGGGGATCGCCCGTTCGCTACAGCGTGTCGAGCACGGACAGCAATGCCGATGGCACCTGGGACTTTGTTACCGCGGGCGAGATGCGCGTCGTAACGATGCCCGCCCTGCAACCGGACCTCGTCGTCTGCTCGACCGCGGTGGGCTCGAGTGCCTCCGCCTGCGCCGGCAGCAACGAAACCCTGTCGGCGAGCGCGCCTGTCGTAATCTATTCGCTTGGCAAGGACTGGTCGTCGTTCACGTCCGCAGATCAGCAGGCAAACGTAGGCGCCACGATTGGAGGCGGGATATCGGGCACCAACTACAGCGTGGCCAACGACGTCGTTTTTGTGTCACGCGGTGTCAGCGATCTCGCCGGCAGCCGATTCGATGATCTCATCGTGTGGCTGTCGCCCAACTCGCTCTATAGCCGGCTCGTCGATGCGGGCCATTTACCCTAATTCGACCGATTTCGTCCTAAAGTTCTGAAATCACGGGCCGATATCCTGTGCATGGAAGGCGTGATGCGCATGAGGTGGCGCGTGCAGGCTGTCAAGTAACGATGAATCGTGAGGCTACAATTGTGAAAATTCAGAATCTTGGTAAGTACCGTCAGTCGGGTTTTACCCTCGTCGAGATCGCCATCGTGCTGGTCATTATCGGCTTACTCATCGGTGGCGTGCTGAAAGGCAGGGAGATGATCACCAACGCGAAGATCAAGCGGATCGAGAACGATTTCGCCGGCGTCTCTGCCGCCATCTTTGCCTACCAGGATCGCTACGGCGTGCTGCCGGGCGACGATCCTTCGGCGTCGACACGCTTTGCCGGAACCTGGAGCGCATCGGACAACGGCAACGGCAACGGCAATATATCCGGAGGCTGGAACAGCACGAACAACGGCAACGAGTCGCGCAAGATCTGGAAGCACCTGCGGGGTTCCGGCCTGATCGCGGGCCCGGTCGACAACACCGACGCCAGTTACCAGCAGCCCAGCAACTCGTTTGGCGGCCTTACCGGTATCGACCTGAACCTGTACAACCTCAGCGGACACAACATTATCTTCGGCGAGATCCCCGGAGACATCGCGCAGATCCTCGAAGCACGCGGTGATGACGGTGTGCCGTCGTCGGGCAGTATCCAGTCGCACGCATCGCAGACGGCCTATGCCATCGACTCCCGCTACGATGTCGGTTTCCGTCAGTAAGATTTGAAGAGTAGTGACTACCGCGCCCTGCTGCGATTTGCGGCAGGGCGTTTTTTTTGGCTAACCGCCCACCGACTGGCGCATGGACTGCGCATGCATCTCGTACGCTTCCTGTATCGAAGGGATATTCTCGGCGTTGACATTCAGTTTGCCGGCATGCCCCTGGAAGGACGCTGACTCGGCTACGTTCTCCATGTCATCGAGCACGAGTTTCGCCAGATAAACTACGTCAACGAGCGTCGCTGCCGCGTTTTCGTCGTCGCTTACGTTCTCGTCGGATTCGACCGAATCGGCGATCTCTGATGAGAACCCCCACGCCTCGATGATCGACTTGCCGATACTGGTATACCACTGCTCCAGGACTGTGTTGAGTGACTCGGGATCGCCCATGAGTCCGGGGTAGTCTCTCGCCTTGGTCAGGATGTACAGCTTGCCAATTTCGTGCAGCAGGCCACAGAGGAACGCATTATCGGGATTGAGTTTGCCCTCGCTGCGTGCGATGACGAAGCTCATCGACGCCAGCGAGAGGCTGCTGGACCAGATTTCCTTGACCGCACTCTTGAGTTCTTTGTGTTCGGATGCGGCGAAAATCTGTTCGACAGCCAGCGTTATCGCAGTGTTGCGAACGACCTCGAAGCCCAGGCGGCTGATTGCGAGGTTGAGGTCAACAATCTCAATGCCGGCCCTGTTGTGAAACGCTGAGTTCGCGGACATCAGGAGCCTCGCGACGAGAACCGGGTCGGTCTTGACGACTTCAGCGAGGCGCTCGGAGCTGCACTTGGGGTCCTCTAGCGCAGTGCGTATGTTGATGACTACGTCGGGAAAGGAGGGCAGCTGGATATTTCGTGAATTCAGGTCCTCAGCGAGTTCTTGCAGGAAACGGGTCTGTTCGTCGGCCGACACGGTGCACTCCTGGTCAGGATTTCCGTCAGACAGTAATACGACCGTGAGCTTTAATCCATACTTTCGTCAGGCCGATAGTGCGATCCGGTGATGACTGTAGTGCAGGAACCGGTCCGGCATGCGAACAAGGATCGGGCCATACTGATATAGCGTGTGTATAGCCTGGAAAAACGACTTGCGCTTATTGGCCTGCATCTTGCGGACAAACGAAACCAGGCTTGTGGGCGAGAACATCACGGCGGTGTCGCCGTCGATATCTCCGGTATCCAGCAGGTCCTGCGAACTCGGGCTGGTAAGCAAGACCAACGGAACGCGTGACCGGTCGTGTGAAAAGGCGATCTCCTGCAGGATCGTTGTGTTGTGCTCCGTGGGGTCGGAGTAATCGAAAACGATCAGGTCCGGTGCACCCTTGTTTGCGTAGGCCCCCGTCCTGCGGGCGCAGTCGACGGCCGCCGAACCTGGAGGCAGACGCCGTATCATCCCGTTGATCCCATTCGTACGCATCGTGTCTCTCAGTATCGCGGCACGCTCCGGATCGTCCGCAATCAGCACCAGTTCGACCCCTTTATCCGTTTCTCGCACGCTGTTCTCCGCTCAGACCCGTTTATCGGAGGCGCAAACCCGTCAAAAATCGGAAATATGCGCCTTCTGAACCATATAGTGCAGATTCTGTGCCAAGTTACACAATAGTCCCGTTTTTTCGCATATTTTCCATAGAATTCAGGAGCTTGTGTAAGTCATTGAGCAATATGGAAAAATGAGAAAATCGCGATTCAGTCGCGACATTTCGATGAAGTCGCGAAATATCGTGACTTTTGCGCCGTGACAGTGGTAAAAGCTTTTGTAACCAAGGTCTTGAAGCACTACGTCAAAAATTCGACTGACATGAGCGACCTCTTGAGACGGTTCCGGGTCGACATTCTCATATTGCAGCTCCCGCCAGAGCGGGTAGTTCGCCTTCGCGATGCTGCGCATCTCGATGGACCGGGGCACTACGATGATTGAGCCGGGGGCTCTCGAACTCATCGCGTTTTCCGAACTGGCCGTTATTGTCCTGGTGATCGGGCTTTTGAGCTACGCCGCTGCCAGGGGGTTCCTGAATCGCCGAATCCTGCCTCCAAGCAGCGTGGCGCTCATCGTCACGGGTGTTGTGCTGGCGGCACTTTTTGCGTTCGGCGGTCACTTCTTCGTGTGGCTGGTGCCGGCATTGGACGCATCCGGAGAAGTGGTGGAAACACGCTTCTTCAGCATGCGGCGTATCCAGTGGCTGGCTTCGAACCTGGGAATCGTCATGATCGCGGTCGGCTTCCTGATCGCGGTCAGGCACAGGAAGACTGCAGAGGACGCGTTTATCGATACGCGTCGCGAACTCGAGGTCTCCAAGTACTTCGAGTACCAGGCCGAAGAGCGATTCCGGTACCTGTTCGATAGCACTTCGAACGCTGTCTACTGTTACCGTTTCGACCCGCCCATATCGACCGATTTGCCCGTCGATGAGCAGATAGAGAAGAGCTATTTCGCGGTACTGCAGGACTGCAATGTCATCTTCGCGCGCGAACTCGAGGCGGACGACCCGTCCGAGGTCATCGGAAGTCTGTTCGGCTATCTCGACAGTGCCAAGGACACGGCCGCGCATGCAGCGTATTTCCGAGCCTTCGTCGAGGGCGACTATCGGCTCGATGGCTACGAGATGTCTTACAAGACCCCTGCCGGGGAGGATCGCGCCATCAGGGTCAACATGGTTGGCGTCGTGCGGGATGGCTTGTTACACCGAATGTGGGCCGTCGAAAACAATATCCTGGACCTGCGCCAGACGAAGGCGGCACTGACGCGTCGTCGTGAATACCAGGCGCTGGTTGCAAACGTGTCGTCGCTACTCGTCAAGGCATCTGACGAGGAGGCCAGTACCCTGATCCCAACTTGTATGCAGTCCGTCTGCGAGTTTGTGGGAGCAGACCGGTCCACGATGTTCTGGATCGACGAAAAGACCAACGTGGCGACGGTCGCTTACATGTGGAGTGCCGTGGGCGAAGGTTTCGGCCCCATATCGATGAACCAGTTCCCGGAATTTGCCATGCACCTCAGGGCGTTCAGGCCCGTACGAATCGACGACGTGGCGAATCTCCCGGATCATTACCGCGTCGACAGGTCCAGTCTCGAGAAATTCGATCTCAAGTCCCTGCTGATCATCCCCATGGTTATCGGGGGCCAGACCGTCGGCGGCCTGAGCTGCGGTCGCCTGCAAAAGCAGGAAGACTGGACTGAACAGGACGTCGACGACCTTACTGTTTTCGCCGAGTTGTTTGCGAACTATGTGCTGCGGCTCAAGTCCCGCAAGGCGTTGCAGGAGGCATTGGGCAAGCTGCAGAAGGCAACGGAGCGCCTCGAGGCCGAGAACGTCTACCTGCGCCAGGAGATTGAGCTCACCCACGGCTTCGACGACATCGTCGGCCAGAGCGATGCGGTGCTGCGAAGCCTGCAGCTCGTCGAACAGGTTGCGCCTACCCGGACGCCCGTGTTGATTATGGGCGAAACCGGCACGGGCAAGGAACTCGTCGCCAGGGCAATTCACGAGCTCAGCGACCGCTGCGAGAGGGCGCTGGTCAAGGTGAACTGCGCAGCGTTGCCCGCGAACCTGATCGAGAGCGAGCTCTTCGGCCACGAAAAGGGCGCGTTCACGGGTGCGGACAATTCGAAACGCGGACGCTTCGACCTGGCAAACGGCAGTACGTTGTTCCTTGACGAGATTGGCGAGATCCCCGTGGAACTTCAGGCGAAACTGCTGCGTGTCTTGCAGGAAGGTGAATTCGACAGGCTCGGAGGCACCAGGACGATCAAAGTCGATGTCCGCCTCGTGGTTGCAACGAACCGCAATCTCGCCCAGGCCGTGCAAGCCGGCGAGTTTCGTTCCGATCTCTACTACCGGATCAATACGTTCCCTGTCGAGATGCCATCGCTGCGCGAGCGAGGCGACGACATCCAATTACTGGCGGAGCATTTCGTCAATATGCACGCACCACGTCTCGGCCGCGATATCTCGGAAATTTCGGCGGAAATGATGAACCAGTTGCGCCGCTACTCCTGGCCGGGAAACGTCCGCGAACTCGAAGGCATCATTCAGCGCGCGCTGATTTCTTCAAGCGGTCCCGTTCTCGATCTGGCCGAACCCCTCGTGAAGGAATCGGATGAAGAGGAACAGGTTGATTCTACCGTTTCTGATTTGCGACTGGTTGAGCGCGAGCATATTGTTGCCGTACTCGAAGACGCGAACTGGAAGATCTCCGGCGATTCCGGTGCTGCAGCGATGCTCGGAATTCCGCCCAGCACGTTGCGCTCGAAAATGAAGAAGCTTGCCATCCTCAGACCCCACTAGAGATTCGGGCTCCGGCTGACATATTGCCCATCAAGCGGCCCGCCCGGGTGGCCTGAATCCCGCAATCCTAAAGGTGCCGCCACTGTGAGCGGCTTCACGACGATAGTGTGAGGGGGTTCACAGTTTCGCGACATAATCGGTCGAATCGATGCACTCCGCACGAGATTCCAAGAGAGTTGCACTGTCTCGCAATGATAGCGAGCAGGTGCCAGGCAATGCACCAACACGTTGCCCTGAAAGGAATGAACCTTGGAAACGGCAAGCTTACGCTTTGCGCCGGTCTTCGCATGGATGCGGCGCGCCACTATTCTCTGTTGTTGCTGTCTGATCAGCACCCCTGCCAACGCCGCAGGTACTGCGGTGGGCACGCTGATCGAGAATACCGCTCTCGTCAACTATGAAGCGGCGGGCAATCCACAGACGCTCACGTCCAACACGACTACCATAACCGTCGCTGAAAGAATCAACGTTACGGTTACGCTGCAGAGTGCCCAGGTACTCGTAACGCCGGGCGCTACCGGAGAAGCGCTGCTTTTCACGGTGACGAACACAGGCAACGGCACCGAGACTTTCCAGCTGGCAATGGACAGCGTTATCGCGGGCGACGAATTCGACCCGACGCCGGCGGTGCCCGAAATCTACTTCGACACGGATGACAGCGGCGATTTCAACGCCGGTGACGTGGCATACACGCCCGGCACGAATGACCCAGACCTGCTCCCCGACGAGTCAGTCAGCGTACTGATCGTCAACAACATACCGGTAGCGGTTGCGATCAATGACACCGGTCTCAGTGAACTGACCGCCACGTCGGTGACGGGTAACGGCGCAGCAGGCACTGTGTATGCGGGCCAGGGGGATGGCGGCGTCAACGCGGTCCTGGGTGTAACCGGTGGTGAGGCGACCGACACGGGCGAGTACCTCGTCTCCAACGTGCTCGTGAACGTCAACAAATCGCAGGTCGTCCTGGATCCCTTCGGCGGCAGCGAGCCCATTCCGGGAGCCACGCTGACCTATACGATAACGGTCGAGGTAGCGAGTCCCGGAACGGCTGCGGTAAGTGTCGTCGAGGACGCGATTCCCGCGCTTACGACCTTCGTTTCGAACAGCATCACACTAAACGGCGGTGCGTTGACCGACGCGACGGACGCCGATGAAGGCGAGTACGACACTACAGGCGCGCCTACTGTCGTTGTTCGCCTGGGCGACCTGACCCAGGCGAGCGGGGCGCAGACCATCGTCTTCCAGGTAACCATCGATTAATCCATTCAATGAGCGAATACAGCGAGGAGCTGTTATGAAAATTCTGACGAGCGTTATTTTGATCCTGGCCTCTGCCCTGGCCCAGGCGCAGGCCCATCTCGACGTGCAGACGACCGTGCACAAACAGGAGGTGGTCGTAAATGAGGCGGGCGAATCTGAGACGCGTCTCGTGCCGGCCGATGTCGTGGTGCCGGGCGAGAGTGTCTTCTACACGATCACATTCACGAATGTCAGCGACGAGCCCGCCGATAACGTCGTGATTACGAATCCGATCGCGGCCGACCTGATGTACGTAGACGGTTCGGCCTTCGGTCCCGGAATGCGCATCGAGTTTTCCGTTGATGACGGAGTGACGTTCGCGCCCGCGGGCGAGCTCAACGTGACCGAAGGTAGCGAGGTCCGCAAGGCCCAGGCCGCCGACTTCACGCACGTGCGCTGGGTAATGCAGAACGATCTCGCGGCGGGTGCCCAGGGCACCGCGCGTTTCGCAGCAGTTTTGGAATGAGGGATTGCGATTGCTATTGCAGACCTTCGCTTGGGCAAAGCGGTTTGCAGGTGCCGTTTTGTGGTTTGACCCCACCTGCCCGGCGCAATGCCGGTTTTTGTAAATGGTAAGGAGTACCGTGATGAAACTTTTAGATGGAAAACTAGGCCTGGCACTCAGGCTGGGCACAATGATCGTCGCCCTGCTGGCAGGCCAACAGGCGATGGCGGTCGGCACCCGCGCGGGTACGTCGGTGGTGAATACGGCCACCGTCAACTACCGCGTCGGTACGGTCGACCAGGCACCGATCGACTCGAACACTGTCGAGTTCGTTGTCGACCGGCGTGTGGACTTCGATCTTGCGCCGCTCGGCGGGGCACTCGTCAATGTAACGCCTGGCGAGCCCGACGCCTTCTTCGACTTCCTGCTCACCAACGATTCGAACTCGGAGCTCGATTTCACGCTCGACCTGGCTCAGATGGTCGGCGGAACCGTTCGGGGTGACACGGACGACACAGACATGGCAACCGTGGACTACGCGGTGAGCGCCAACTCTGTAGGCAATGGCGATACCGACCCGCTGCGCCTCGGACCGCAGTTTATCGATGAACTGGCGGCCGATGACGCGATTCGTATACGTGTCTTCGGTGACGCCGCGCTGACGATGCTCAACGGCCAGGTAGCGGGCGTTCAGCTCGATGCCACGGCCGGCGAACCCGGCACTGCAGGCGTCGAAGGTGGCGCATTGGTCGAAGCGGCCAATACCGATCTCGGCGTCGAGAACGTGTTTGCCGAAGATGGTGCCTCGAGTGACGGCATTGAGACCGAATTCGACGGCTGGATAACAGTTGCGGCCGATGTCGCGGTTAACAAATCGTACACGGTCATCGCGGGCGACCTCGGCAGCGGCTTGCCGATTCCGGGCGCCACGGTTGAGTATGTCATCGAGATCGTCAACAGCAGCACAACGCCTGCGACGAACGTGGTGATCACGGACACGATCGACACCGATGTGACGCTCAACCTGAACGTTGTCGCGTACGGTGGCGAGGATATCGATATCGACAACAACGGTACGCCGTTGCCCTGCGATCTCGAGAACAACGCCGATGGCGACGGCTGCGACCTGGTCGGCAACGACGTTACGGTAGGCGACCTGGCGGAGGTGGCGATCACGGTCGGCCCCACGTCGACCATGACGTTGACGTACCAGGTGACGATACCTGATCCGGACCCGACGCCTTAAGGGTCACCAGGTACGCATCACGGTGTTCAAGGGACGATACACCCCAACCGGACGACAGGCTGCTCGCAAGAGCAGCCTGCGTCTCGTTACGCACGGGGCTGCGCCACCTGGCGACAGACCGTGGAGGGGTGTAGAAGCCGAATCTCGGGGGGAGCAAATGCTCCCCCCGAGGTACGTCTGGAGTTCCTGTATTGCCGTATTCCGCCGACTTTCATGGTCCCTGGTGGCCTCGTTTTTCGTGGTGGGAACGGCGTCCGCCGCTCCACCGGGCGCGGTCATAACGAACCAGGCATCGGTACAATACCTCGACATGGCCAACCAGCCCGCGACCGAGCTTAGCAACGAGGTTTCGGTCGTCGCGGCCGTTGTCCGTAGTCCTGCCATCGTGGACTTTACCCGGGTTGTCGCTGCGGGCACGGGCGCCTACCAGGAGACCGTTGGCCCGTCCGCCTGTTTGCAGGGCGGAGCCTACGTAACGCTGCCCGATCCCGTCATCGTAGGTGGCGGCTCGATCGACCCGACCCAGGTACATGACGCCAGCTCCACGTCGGCGTTCAATATCGGTGAAGCCGCGTTCATTCGCCTTGAAGACACGGACCAGAACGTTGATTACCAGGTAGTCGACTATGCCATTGTCACGGTCACCGCCGCGACCACGGGTGATAGCGAGACGATCAGGCTCAGCGAGACGGGTCTCGATACGGGCATCTTCACGGGCTATGTCCAGATCGCATCGGGTGCGGCAAATGCCGGCGATTGTGTGCTGCAAGGCGCACCGCAGTCGACAGTGACCGTGACCTATGTTGATCCGGCAGACGGAGCCGACACCGCGCAGGCGGATGCCTGGCTCGATCCCGTGCAACTCGTGTTCGAATCCGGCACGGGCAGCGTAGTCAGTGGCTCAACCGTCGAGATCGTCGACGCGGCGACGGGACTGCCCGCGACCGTCTACGGAAACGACGGCGTCAGCCTGTTTCCGTCCGCGATTGTCAGCGGTTCCACGGTCACCGACAGTTCTGGTACCAGCTACGTCTTCGGTCCTGGTGAATACCGGTTCCCGGTCGTGCCCGACGGTGATTATCAACTCGTCGTGACGCCGCCTGCAGCCTTTTCCGCACCGTCGTCAAAGACGATTGCCGAGTTGCAGGCTCTACCCGGAGCGCCCTACCAGCTGAGCGCCGCCTCGTTCGGCGCCGCGTTCACGAAGTCGGGTGACCTGTCCGTCGCAATCGACATACCGCTGGATCCGGTGTCTTCGTCGCTGTTCCTGCAGAAACGAACGATGACGACGCTGGCGGCACCCGGCGAGTTCGTGCGCTACGAGCTGTACGTCGAGAACGCGTCAGCCTCCGGCGTTGCCAACAACGTGTCAATCGTCGACCAACTGCCACCGGGTGTTCGTTTTGTACCCGGATCGGTAACGGTCGATGGCGCGGAAGCGCCGGACCCCGTCGTCAACCCCGACAATGGCACATTGGAGTTCACGATCGCTGCGCTCGCGAATGGCGCGAGCACGAGAATCTTCTACGTGGTTGAGATCATCAGCGGCGAACGCGACGATGAGCTGGTCAATATTGCGACGGCTTTCGCCGACGGTGGACTCGTGTCGAACGAATCGTCGGCGACCATTCGTCTCACCGAGGACCTGTTCCGCACCACGGGCACGATCATCGGCCGCGTCCTCGAGGGCGATTGTAGCCAGGAAACATTCGGTGAAGAGCAGGGCGTCCCCAATATTCGTGTTTACCTCGAGGACGGGCGGTTCGCCATCAGCGATGCCGGCGGCCGTTTCCACTTCGAGGGCGTCGAGGCCGGTACGCACGTCGCGCAGCTGGACACCTTCACCGTGCCCGAGTACTTCGACATCATGGGTTGCGAAGATACACCCGGGTTTGCCGGCCGGGCTGATTCGCAGTTCGTGAAGCTGTCGCGCGGCAGCCTGCAGCGCGCCGATTTCTACCTGCGCCGCAAGGCGCCGCCGGAGGGTCGTATCGATATCGAGATGCGAAACGCCGGCACCGATACCACTGAGCAGGTTGCTTACGAGCTAACGCTCGATGGCATCGGTAATGTCGAGATCGATAACATCAGCCTCATGATCGTGTTGCCGCAGGGCGTGCAATACGAGCCTGGCACTTTAAGGCTCAACGGCAAACAGGTCGGCGAGCCACACCTCGTCGGACCCTCCGTTTCGATGGCGCTTGACGGCCAGTTCGGCAATTGGACGAGCAAGGTCAGCTTCATTGCGAACATTGACGATGAAGTCGACGGAGAACTCGTGACCAAGGCGCTCGCGAAGTTCGATACGCCTATGGCGGCCAAACAAAAGACGCCGATCGTGGAAACCAGGATGATCCGCGAGCCGGCTGTCGTAGAAAATACGGGTTACGTGCTGGATCTGAAGTTCGCAATTCTTTCCGATGAGCTCTCGACGGAAGACAGGCAGCAGCTCGATTCGCTTATAGCCGGCTGGAACGGCGTACGCAATATCCAGCTCTCCGCGATCGGCCACAGCGACAGCCAGCGCATCAAACCCACGAATCGTCACCTGTTTGCCGACAACTACGTACTGTCGAAGGCGCGGGCAATGTCTGCCGCGTTCTATATTGCCGACGCACTCGACGTAGCGGTAGAAAACATCCAGGTCGAGGGCCGCGGGCCCGACGATCCCGTTGCGAGCAACGCGACGGTCGCCGGCCGCCAGAAGAACCGGCGGGTGGAACTCGTTATCAGCGGACTCCGGCCCAGGCAGCCTTCGTTTCTCGAAATGACGCAGGAATCGAGCGGCACCAGGGAAACGCCGACGGTCGGCGCGATCCCGGGCATGGAGACGACGCACAGGAGAGCCTACAACGAGGTGAGCGAGGCAGGATTGCCGTCATCGCAGCAGGAACCGCCGATCGATTCTCTCAAGCCAGGCTACGCGATGTTGCTGCCCGAGAAAGGTTACGCGCCGGCTATCGCCTCGTCGAAGGTGTCAGTGCAGCACGAACCCGGACAGACCGTCGAGCTTACGCTCAACGGTCTGCCCGTCAGCAATCTGAACTTCGATGGCAGTGTCACGAACGCCGCCGAGACAATTGCGATATCCCGCTGGGTGGGCGTGGATCTCGTCGATGGAGCCAACGAGTTGCGGGCCGTCATTCGGAACCCCGATGGCAGCAGGGCCAAGGGCATTCGCCGGACGATCTTCTACACGGGCACGCCGATTCGTGCCGAACTGGTCGAGGAGCTCTCGACGCTGGTCGCCGACGGCAAGACATACCCGGTTCTCGCACTGCGGCTCTATGACCGTGCCGGCAAGCCGTCACGCACCGGGATTGTCGGGGACTTCAGGGTTAACATGCCGTACCGCTCCGCATGGGACGAAGAACACGATCGCAAGAACGCGCTGGTCGAGACAGGTGATCGCAGCGCCACGTACCGCATCGATGCAGATGGCATCGCCTGGGTCGAACTTGCACCGACGACGCAAACCGGCGAAGTCACGGTCGTGCTGCCTTTTGAGAACTATCGCGAGCAGGAAATTCGCGCCTGGCTGAAGCCCGCGCAACGTGACTGGATCCTCGTGGGATTCGCCGAAGGTACTGCCGGCTACAACACCCTGTCCGATAACGCGAACGCCGCCGCAGCGGCGGGCTTTGATGACGGCTACTACGACGACGGGCGTGTGGCGTTCTTTGCAAAGGGCTCGATCAAGGGAGAGTACCTGCTGACGCTGGCGTACGATTCCGATCGCGACCGCGATCGCAGTCGTTTCGATACGGTCGTCGACCCGAACGCATACTACGCGCTGTACGCGGATACGAGTGAGCAGCGCTACGATGCGGCGAGCCAACGCAAGCTCTACGTGAAACTCGAGCGCAGCCAGTTCTATGCATTGTTCGGAGATTTCGATACGGGTCTTGGCGTGACCGATCTTGCGCGGTACGAGCGACGCTTCAACGGGCTGAAAAGTGAATTCCGTGGCGCGAACGTCGGCTATTCAGTATTCGCGGCCGAGTCCGATCAGTCGTTCAATCGCGACGAGATTCGCGGCGACGGGACGTCGGGGCTCTATCGGCTCAGCAACGCGCCGATTATCGCGAACAGCGAACTCGTACGCATCGAGGTGCGTGACCGCTTCGACTCCGGCATCGTGCTGAGTTCGAGGAATCTCGTGCGCTTCCTCGATTACAATCTCGACGCGCTTGACGGCACGCTGTATTTCAAGAAGCCCGTGCCGAGCCGAGACCTGGATTTCAACCCGGTCTATATCGTCGCCGAGTACGAATCGATGGCTCCAGGCAATGATGACGTCGTGGCCGGTGGGCGGGGCTCGGTGCGTTTTGCCGACGACGCCGTCGAAATCGGCGTTACGTATATCGATGACGGGACCCAGGGGGCTGAAGCTGACCTGGCTGGCATCGACTTGCGCTGGCAAATCAACGACCAGACATTGTTCAAAGCCGAGGTCGCCGATACCGACGCGACGATCGGCGGCCTGGACCAGGACGGTTCGGCTCACAGCATCGAGCTCGAACACAGCAGTGAGAACGTGGATGTGCGCGCATTCATCCGTGAGGTCGACAATGGCTTCGGCCTCGGATATCAGTCGGCGGCCGACCAGGGCGTGCGGCGCGTCGGGCTCGACGGCAGGGCGAAGGTCACGGACTGGATTTCCGTAGAAGGCGAAGCGGGCTGGCAACAAAACCTGCAGACCGATGCTATTCGTAACCTTGCGCGCGGCCTGGTTCGCTATGAGAACGACGACTTCACGGCACGTGTCGCATTGTCACATGCCGAGGACGACTTTGAAGACGGGGACACGCGAACCAGCGATCTTGCAGAAATCGGGCTCACGCAGTCGGTACTGGATGGCCAGCTCAAGCTTCGGTTCACGGGCACCACCGAACTCAGCGGGGATGCCGAGAACCTGGATTATCCGACGCGCTACGTATTTGGCGCCGACTATCGCGTTGTCGAGGGTGTCGACGTCGTGGCCGAGTACGAGGAGGCGGAAGGAGAGGACCTCGATGCGGCGATGACTCGCGTAGGCGTGCGCGCCACACCGTGGAGCCGCTCGCAGATCAACTCGTTCCTGACCAACGAGACGACAGAGTTTGGTCCGCGCCTGTTCGCCAATGTCGGCCTGATCCAGGGATTCCAGTTGAGCGAAAACTGGTTCGTCGACGTCGGCGTCGATCACGCCGACACGATCATTGATTCGGACGCGCGCCAATTCGATACAGACAGGGAGCTGTCATCGGGTTCGCTTGGCGAGGATTTCACGGCCGCGTACGCGGGCGCGATGTACACCTCCGAGCTGTGGAGCGCGAACGGCCGCATCGAGACGCGCGATTCGGATTCCGAGGATCGCCTGTCCCTGTTCATGGGTTGGTATCGTCAGCCGAACCGAGGCCACGGGCTGTCGGCCGGTCTGACCCTGTTCCAGGCCGAGAACGTGCTCGACAACGAATTGACCCAGGCGAACCTGAGCTTCGGCTGGGCATTTCGTCTCGCCGACCACGAGTGGTCGTTCCTGGATCGTACGGACCTCGTTTACGACCAGGCATCGTTAGGGCCCGAAGAGCAAAAGAGCTGGCGCCTGATCAACAACTTCAACGCCAATCGCCGGCTCAGCGCGGCGACGTCGCTGTCACTGCAGTACGCGTTCAAGTATGTGCGCACCGAGTTCGACGATGACAGCTATACAGGCTATACAGACCTGATCGGCATTGATGTCCGCCACGGATTCAGCGATCGCTGGGACGTGGGTGCGAATACGAGCGTCCTGCATTCCTACAAATCCGATGTCATCGACTATGGCGTCGGCGTCGACCTCGGGTTCAACCTGGCCGAGAATATCTGGCTGACGCTGGGCTACAACGTCTTCGGGTTCGAGGACGATGATTTCGAGCAGGCCCGCTACACGGCCGAGGGCCCTTACCTGCGGTTCTCCATCAAGGCGGATCAGCGCCTGCTCAAGCGTATCGCCAGGCAGCAGCAATAGCCGCGGCGAGGGCCCCCCGGCTACTTTGGCCGCGCTTTGACCACAAATCCTCGAGACCGCGGCTCGCTTATCGGTGTAATCTTGCGGCCGTGACCGACCTGACAGAATTTTTCGGCGAACAAAGCCCGCTCAAGGACCTGCTACCCGGATTTCAACCGCGCGCCGGCCAGGCCTGGATGGCCGAGGCAGTCGCCGAGGCAATAGCGACTTCGGACAAGCTCATCGTCGAAGCGGGCACGGGTACGGGCAAGACCTTCGCCTACCTGTTACCGGCCTTGCTCAGCGGGCGCAAGACGATCATCAGTACCGGCACCAAGGCCCTGCAGGACCAGCTGTACCATCGCGACCTGCCCCTCATCGGCAAGGCCGTGGGGCGCCCCGTGCAGACGGCGCTGCTCAAGGGCCGCGCCAATTACCTGTGCACGCAACGCCTGGACCAGGTTGCCGATATTGCCCCCTCCCTGGCCGACGATCTTCACGAAGTGCGCGGCTGGCGTCACCGCACCGACTCGGGCGATCGTGCGGAACTTACCGAGGTCGCCGAGGACTCGGCGGTGTGGCCGCTCGTCACGTCGACGGCCGACAACTGCCTCGGACAAAAGTGCCCTGCCTACTCGGGATGTCACGTGGTCAGGGCACGCCGGGCGGCGCAGGAGGCGGACCTCGTCGTCGTCAATCATCACCTGCTGCTTGCCGACCTGGCGATGAAAGAGGAGGGCTTCGTCGAATTCCTGCCCGGCGCCGAGGCGATTATCCTCGACGAGGCCCACCAGGTACCCGACCTGGCCGTGCAATTCTTCGGCGTGGCGCTCGGCAGCCGCGAACTCGAACGGCTCGTCGACGAAGTTCGAGCGGCGACGTTGCCGTTTGCGCAAGCTGATTTGAATCGGCGCGTCGACAAGCTACAGGCGGCGATTCGTGAGCTGCGCGCCGAGGCCCCCCGCAAAGAGGGGCGGCACGAACTTGGTGAGGTCATCGACGAACTGCGCGAGCCGATTGACGTTCTGGCACACGCGATTCACGACCTGCACGTAGCCGTGGTCGAGTTGGGAGACGCGAGCATCGAGCTCGAGAAGATCCACGAGCAACTTACAGGCGCGTCAGAGCGCCTCACGATACTGGCGAGCGAAGACGCCTGGGACGGACTGCGCTGGCTGGAGGTTAATCCACGCAGCATCCGCATGCACCTGACGCCGCTGGACGTTTCATCAAAATTGAACGGGCTGATCGACAACGGGTTCCAGGCCTGGATATTCGCATCGGCAACGCTCGCCATCGGCGACGATTTTTCTCATTTCGCGTCACGCATGGGTTTGCCTGGCGTTCGCGGACTCACGTTCCCGAGCCCGTTCAACATCGAGCAGAACGGTCTGATCTATCTACCACCCGAGCTGCCGCAGCCATCGGATCCAACGCATACGGATGCCATGCTCGAGGCCGTAACGCCGCTGCTGGAATTGACGCCGGGAGGCATGTTCTGTCTCTTCACGAGCCACCGCGCGCTCAACAAGGCGAAGCAGTGGTTCAAGGGCAACAAGTCGATACTGGGTGGGCGTCAGCTGCTGTCGCAGGGCGATGCGCCGCGCGACGACCTGCTGCGGCGTTTCCGGCAGTTCGGGGACGCGGTGCTGCTGGGGACCGGAAGTTTCTGGGAAGGCGTCGACGTTCGCGGCGCCGCACTGAGTGTCGTCGCGATCGACAAGCTGCCGTTTGCTTCACCGGCCGACCCGCTGATGATGGCGCGCCTCGAGTACATTCGCAGGCAGGGCGGAAACGGTTTCATGGACCACCAGCTGCCGCTGGCGGCCCTGGCGCTCAAACAAGGTGCCGGGCGCCTGCTGCGCGATCAGAACGACTACGGTGTGGTCGTGCTCTGCGATCCCCGGATCAGGGGCAAGCGCTATGGCAAGATGTTCCTGCAGTGCCTGGAACCGATGCCGACGACGACTGCGCTCGGCGAGGTGTCGAGTTTCCTGGTGCAGCGCGAGCGTAAAGGAGCCGTAGCATGAATCTGCTTGCACTCGACACATCATCGATCGCCTGCAGCGTGGCACTTGGTTCGGAAGACCGGGTTTATGAACGCCATGAAGAGCGGGCCCGCGAGCACACCCGGCTCCTGATGCCCATGATCCGGGAGGTACTCGAAGAAAGCGGCCGTGATCTTGCGGCGCTCGATGCCATCGTGCTCGGCAACGGGCCGGGGTCGTTCATCGGCATGCGTATCGCTGCATCGGTGGCGCAGGGATTGGCGCACGGCTCGCGCTTGTCGATAGTTCCGGTGTCATCGCTGGCCGCCATCGCCGCGCAGGAATTCGCCGCAACACCTGCAAGGGAGGTCATCGTGGCGCAGGACGCGCACATGAGCGAGGTCTACCTGGGGGGATATGTGCGCGGTGAACAGGGTCTGCCGGCGCCGATGTTCGACGAGCGACTGCACGGCTATATGCCAATCGCTGAGCTCGACAGGGAGAGTAGCGTCGGTCGCGTCGCGGCTGGCTCCGGCTGGCAGCGCTATCCTGAATTTACGTCAGTGAATGAACAGCATTTCGAGCGATTTTCCGACGTGCTGTATCCGCGGGCGCGTTTCCTCCTGGATATGGGCGCCGCCGAGTTACGCAGGGGGCACTCCATCGATCCCGAGGACCTCGTGCCGGCCTACCTGCGCCACAAGGTGGCCGAGAAGTCGGCGCCGGACGGCTCGTAACAGTTCTGTAATATACTGCTGTTGAAATGCGGGGTTGCACACACCCCAGAGCTTTCAAAAGGCGCAATGGCTGCAAACAAGATACTCGTCGTCGAAGACGAACAGGCGATTCGCGAAATGATCGTCTTCCACCTGTCTCGTGCGGGCTTCGAGACGCTGGAAGCCGGCGATTGTCGTAATGCAAGGCAGTTGCTCGCTGACGAGCAGCCCGACCTCGCGTTGATCGACTGGATGCTGCCGGATATCAGCGGCCTCGAACTGACTCGAATGCTGAAGCGGGACAAGGATTACGAGGACCTGTCGATTATCATGCTGACGGCCCGCGTCGAAGAGCGGGACAAGGTCTCCGGGCTCGAAGGCGGCGCCGACGACTACATCACCAAGCCGTTCTCGCCGAGGGAACTCGTTGCGCGTATCCAGGCCGTGTTGCGGCGATCCGGTGGCCGCGGCGACGAGACAATCAAGGCCGGCGTACTCGAACTCGATTCCGCGGGGCACCGCGTGCTGTCGTCCGGCGAGGAAATCAAGCTGGGGCCGACGGAGTATCGCCTTCTGCAATTCCTGATGACGCATCCCGATCGGGTGTACAGCCGCACCCAGTTGCTGGACCGCGTCTGGGGCGCGAACGTGTATGTCGAGGAACGAACGGTCGATGTTCATGTCAGGCGACTTCGCAAGGCCCTGTCCGAGCAGCACGCCGACGAATACATCCAGACTGTGCGAGGCGCCGGTTATCGCTTTTCAACACGGGACTCTTGAGACAGCTGATGTCTGACGCCGCGCGGAAATTTCTTGTAGGCATAGTTCTTTTGCTGGCCGCCGGTGCCGGAATCGGCTGGCTTTACGGGCACGTTGCCTGGGGCATGCTGCTCGCTTCACTGATCGCACTGGCCTGGCAGGCGCGGCGCCTCTTAAGTTTCGACCGTGCTCTGCGAACCGGGGACTTCCAGACTTTCCGGGTCGGCGAGGGTATCTGGGAGCAGATTTTCTCGCGCTTTCGATTCGAGAGCGAACGCGCAACGCGGCGCAAGAAGAATTACCGCCTGTTATTGCGGGAGATTAGAAAATCGACCAACGCCATGCCCGATGGTGCAGTCATTCTGAACGTCGCCAACGAAATCATTGCCTGCAATCGTGCTGCCAAGGAACTTGCTGGACTGAAACGCAAAAAGGATCGCGGCCAGCGGGTAGACAATCTCCTGCGCGATCCCGAACTGGTCCGCCTGCTGTCCTCGGAGGATTACAAGTCATCGGTAGAAATCATGTCGCCCGTAAAGAATGGAGAATGGCTGAATTGCCGCGTCGTCCCCTACGGTGCCGATCAAAAGCTCCTGCTGATGCGTGACATAACGGAACATATTCGCCTCAGTCAAATGCGCCGCGACTTCGTCGCCAACGCGTCTCACGAGTTACGCTCGCCACTGACCGTTATCAGTGGTTATCTCGACAGCCTGTCCGACGATGATTCGACGCCCCCGGCATGGGAGAAGCCCGTGGCGCAGATGCGGCGGCAAGCCGCGCGGATGCGCCAGATTCTCGGCGAACTGCTGGAACTGTCGCGCCTGGAAAGTGCAGGTCCTTCGAAATCCGACGAATCTGTCGACGTCCCTGAACTTATGGAATCTTCCCGACAAGCGTTTACCGGCTACAGCAATATTGCGCATATGGAAATCGTCTCGCAGTCGCAAGCAGAGCTGCGCGCCAACAAGGCGGAAATTGAGACGGTTATTGTCAATTTGTTGTCCAATGCAATTCGCTATACGCCGCCGGGCGGCACAATTACTCTGACGTGGCGCTCCGACAGTGACGGCGCGGACCTGATTGTTTCTGACACGGGCGAGGGGATCGATCCCGAATATATTCCGCGCCTGACCGAGCGCTTCTTCCGCGTCGACCAGGGACGCAGTCGCGACGATGGCGGAATTGGACTTGGACTGGCAATCGTCAAGCACGTGCTGGCCCGCCATGATGCCGAGTTGCTGGTGACGAGCGAGGCCGGCAAAGGCAGCGAGTTTCGCTGTCACTTCCCGGCGGATCGCGTCGTGATCGAGCCACCGGTTCCACTCGCCGGCGGCGGCTGAGTTTTCCGACGTTTCTACCAAGAGAAGATGACGGTTTTGTAACAATTCTGTAAAGAACCGGCGGCAGAATTCTTCTCGCGTAGTCGGCAGCATTTCCGATCGGCCCCGCAGACCCTTGACCCGGCGGAGCATTTAGCGGCTTCGCGAGTTCCTCACTACTGTCCCGGAGCACAAGATGAACCGAATTCTTCTCCCGATGCTGGCTGTCAGCCTGATTGCCTCACCGACAGCGTTTGCCGCAGTAAGCGATGCGGACATCGAGCAAATGCGCGTGCAGCTCGCTGCAATGTCGCAGCAACTCGAGGAACTGGCGGCAGAAAATGCCGAACTCAGGCGCAACCAGGAGCAGGCGACGACGGCGATTGCCGATGTGCAGACGAGCGTAGCCGAGGTCAGGTCGGCCGAGATTCCGGCGGCCAGCGAGTCCTGGACCGACCGTATTCGTCTCGATGGTGACTTCCGCTATCGCTATGAGTACATCGATGTCCAGAACAGCTCATCGCGGGAGCGCAATAGAATTCGCGCACGGGCTAACGTGAAGGCCGATCTTGCTGACGATGTCGAAGTCGGTTTCGGACTGGCGACTGGCGGCGACGATCCGGTCTCGACCAACCAGACGCTCGGCTCGGGCGGTTCGTCCAAGAACGTCGTACTCGACCTGGCCTATGTAGACTGGGAAGCTGCGGATGGGCTTCACATTTTCGGTGGCAAGTTCAAGAATCCCCTGACACGAGTAGGCAAAAACTCGTTAATGTGGGACGGCGACTGGACATCGGAAGGCATCGCGGTGGGTTACAAACGCGACTGGTTCTTCGCAAATGCACTCGGCACCTATCTCGAGAGCGACACACGCGGAAACAACGATAACTTCGCCTGGGGAACCCAGATCGGTGCGTCGGGCGAAATCGGTGGTGCGAAGGTGAAAGGCGGCATAGCTTACTACTCGATTGATGCCAAGGGCGATCCCACGACCTTCGGTGACCCGGCGGATCCAGGTGACTACTTCGGCAATACAGCGGTCGAGGCCAGCGGATTAGCCTGTGGATCAACGGGCGCCGCATGCCAGTACCTTTACGACTACCATCTGACTGAAGTCTTCGCCGAGGCCGCGTTCGAGGTCGGGGGCCTGTCCACGCTCGTTTTCTTCGACTATGTCAAGAACGACGATCCGTCGGATAACGACACAGGCTGGTCGGTGGGCACGAAGATCGGCCAGGCCAAGGATCATGGCCAGGTACAGTTCTCTTACTACTACGCAGACAAGGAGGCCGACTCCATGCTCGGCCTGCTGACCGATTCGGACTTCGGTGGCGGCGGCACCGACAGCAAGGGCCACTGGTTGCAGCTGAACTACGGTATCAACAAGACCTGGACGATCGGCGCACAGTACTTCATCAACGAGATCGACCAGAACTCGGGTAGCGAGAGAGACTTCGATCGCCTGATGATCGACACACAATGGAAATGGAAGTAGCGTAACCTTGACGGATTGTTGAGGTTCAAGTGACTATACGGTGACTACCTCGAACCCGGAATCGAAAATCGATGGAAGCTTCTGACTTGAACGAGCATATATCACGTCGTTTCAATAAAGACATCGAAGATCTGCGTAATAACGTATTGGCGATGGGCGGCCTCGTCGAGTCACAGCTGTCGCAGGCAATTGCCGCAATCGTCAGTGGCGACAGCGAACTCGGCCTGCAGGTCGCGAAAGACGACTACAAGGTCAACGACCTCGAAGTCACGATCGATGAGGAGTGCAGCCGAATCCTCGCGACTCGTGCGCCGGCAGCCAGTGACCTTCGGTTGATCGTCACAATCATCAAGACGATCACGGATCTGGAACGCATCGGTGATGAAGCCGAAAAGATCGGCTTCCTTGCCTCGAAGCTGGCGGCCATGGACCGGCCGGCAGACTCTTACCGCGAACTCAAGACTCTCGGTAACCACGTCGCCCACATGTTACGCGACGCGATGAACGCATTTGCCCGCCTCGACGTTGAAGAGGCGCTCGAGACTGTCCGGGAAGACGAGCGGGTCGATGACGAATACGAGGCCATAGCTCGCCAGTGCATCACATTCATGATGGAGGATCCGCGTTCCATCAAGCGCGTGATGAACGTCACTTGGGCTGCGCGTTCACTTGAACGCATCGGCGACCACGCCAAGAATATCTGTGAATATGTGATCTACATGGTGCATGGTCGGGACGTGCGCCATACTCTGGTTTCCGACGAGCCGGTCGACACTTCGAATTGATAAGCTAATGGCGTTACCAAACAAGCGATTGTTGAATCTCGCGGGATTTCTCGCCTGCGCGGGCATGATGGGATTCGCACTGTATGCGCAGTACGCACTGTTGCTGGATCCCTGCCCTCTGTGCGTATTCCAGCGCATCGCAACCATATTGCTCGGCATCGTCTTCTTCGTAGCTGCAGTTCACGACCCCGGCAGGATTGGGGGGCGTATCTACGCCGTATTTGTGTTGCTTGCGGCGGGTTTCGGTGTCGGCGTTGCGAGTTGGCATGTTTATTTACAGAACCTGCCGGCAGACGAGGTACCGGGCTGTGGGCCCGGATTCGAATACATCATGGGGAATTTCCCGCTATTCGACGCACTCAGCCTGATTTTCAAAGGGTCCGGCGAATGCGCCGATGTCGTCTGGCAATTGCTGGGGCTTTCAATGCCCACCTGGGTGATTATCGGGCTCGGTGGACTCGGGATCGCCGGTATCTACAACAATCTCCGAACCACCTGATTTCAATCCCCTTTCCGATTTCAGCGTTCCGACCCAGGCAATCGGCCAATACCCCGGAGGGCACGTAGCATGCTTCGTTGGCGGACTGTCTCGCTACGCTCGCTTTATGTCCTGCCAACGAACATCTTGTCCTCTTGCCCCAATCAGCACGACGCCGTAAGGGGCACCGAGTACGGGGAAATCTTGCGAAGCGACTTCGCGTTAGCGCGGAGCAAGCGAGATGTTCCCCGTGATCGGTGCCATTTGGGGATGCTGAAATCGGGCGCGGGTGATGTTAGAGCAGCATGAGTTCCATGATACGTCGATACATATGGGTCAGAGCAATGACGTCGGAAACACTGACGTGCTCATCGATCTTGTGAATCGAAGCATTGACGGGCCCCAGTTCGACGACGTCTACGCCCGCAGGAGAGATGAACCGTCCGTCCGACGTGCCTCCGCCGGTAGACAGCTCCGGAGCGCTGCCCGTCTCTTCAGTAATCGCCTGGCTCACCATGTTGATCAGTTTGCCCGGCTGTGTGAGGAATGGTTCCCCGGAAAGATGCCAGTTGAGTTCGTAGCCGATATCGTGTTCGTCGAAGACACTTTCGACTTTCTCTCGTAGCGATTCGTGCGTCCATTCCGTCGAGTACCGGAAATTGAAACGCGCAGACAACTCACCCGGCGTAACGTTGGGAGCTCCAATACCCGCGCGAACATCGACAACCTGGAAACTGGTCGGCGGAAAGTATTCGTTGCCATTGTCCCATTCAATCTGGTGCAACTCGGCCAGCACCGGTGCGAATCGGCGGATGGGGTTGTCCGCGAGCTGTGGATACGCGACATGACCCTGTACGCCTCGCACGGTCAGCATGCCGCTCAGTGAACCCCGGCGCCCGATACGAACGATGTCACCGAGTCGTCTCTGGCTCGAGGGCTCACCCAGGACACACCAGTCGATATGTTCACCGCGTCGCCGCAGTTCCTCCATTACTTTGAGCGTGCCGTCGCGGGCACGGCCTTCTTCATCACTCGTAATCAGCAATGCCAGGCTACCGTCATGGTTCGGATGCTCGGCAAGGAACTCTTCGAGGGCGACAATCATGGCCGCCAGTCCACTCTTCATGTCGGCCGATCCGCGGCCGTAAAGCAGGTCGCCGATGAACGTGGGCTCGAAGGGGTTGGTGCTCCATTCGCTTAGTTCACCTGGCGGAACGACATCTGTGTGCCCGGCGAAACACAGCATGGGCGACGCGTCGCCGCGGCGCGCCCACAGATTCGTGACGTCGCCAAATGGCAGGGCCTCGCATTCGAAGCCAAGCCGGGTCAATCGGTCTGCGAGCAGCAGTTGGCAGCCAGCGTCATCGGGCGTCACCGACCGCCGTCTGATTAGGCTGCACAACAGGTCGATTACGGGCTCGGAATGGTGTTCAGACATTGCTTAATGATGCGTCCGTAATTATTTGAAAAATAACAAAAAAATACCACTTTTTCGGCGTTCGAAACAATGCATTACCAATGGGTGTCTGCAACAAATCGGTAACAATTGACCGCTAAGCTTTGCGCTGGATTTCCAATACTATGGAGAACTCAACGTGAGCTTCCAACCCAGAGCACTGACAATCACTGTTACGGCATTTCTCGGCCTGGTTTTTTCGGCCGGAGTCAGCGCCCAGTCCGGGCGTGATTACGTCTACGTCGTCGGGTCATCGACAGTCTATCCGTTTGCCACGGTCGTTGCCGAGCGATTCGGTCGCAGCACTGAATTCAAGACGCCGAAAGTCGAATCCACTGGCTCAGGTGGTGGCTTGAAATTGTTCTGCGACGGCGTCGGCGTGGACTATCCCGATGTGGCCAATTCATCCCGTGCTATCAAACAGTCCGAGGTCGATTCCTGCGCCGCAAATGGAGTAACGGAAATCGTCGAGGTCAAGATCGGTTATGACGGTATCGTGATCGCCAATGCGATCGGCGCACAAACGATGAATCTTTCGCGCAGGGACATTTTCCTCGCCCTTGCCAAAGAAGTGCCCGGCCGGACCGATGGTGAATTGATCGAGAACCCGTATAAGACCTGGGCCGACGTCAACCCGGATCTGCCTGCTACAGAAATTGAAGTGCTAGGACCGCCGCCGACATCGGGTACGCGCGACGCATTCGTCGAGCTTGCGATGGAAGGTGGCTGCAAGACGGTACCCTGGATCAAAGCGCTCAAGAGTTCCGACAAGAACAGCTACAAGGCGGTTTGTCACACGATTCGCGAAGATGGCGCGTTTGTTGAGGCCGGCGAGAACGACAACCTGATCGTGCAGAAGCTCGAAGCGAATCCGGATGCATTCGGAATCTTCGGTTTCAGCTTCCTCGACCAGAATATGGAAAAGGTCAAAGGTGCACAGGTTGATGGTGTCTCTCCGACATTCGAAGCCATCGCGGATGGCGGTTACCCCGTATCGCGCCCTTTATTCTTTTACGCGAAGAAAGCGCACGTGGACGTAATTCCCGGTCTGCGCGGCTATCTGCGTGAATTCACGAGCGCGCGTGCCTGGGGCGATGAGGGCTATCTCTCCGAACGCGGCCTCATCCCAATGCCGAGTGACGAACGTGGTGAAGTCGCTGCCGCGGTTCGCGATTTGACGCCGCTGTCGATGGCGAGCCAGTAGGCTGATTCATGGTGGGGCTCGGCGGCGATCCGCAAGGGTCGCCGCGGGGCGCTCCTGAAACAACAACAGCATGCAAACCACCACGCTAATCCTGCTTCTCGGCTTCATGGCAATTGCTGGGTTCTACTTTGGGCGCGGGCGATCGCTGGCGCTCGTCGGTGGGCCGGGACATGGCTCGGCGCTACATTCCCTGCCAGGCTATTACGGGTATTTCGTCGCGATCTGGTCAGTACTGCCGGCACTTGCTTTACTGCTGCTCTGGGTTCTCATCGAACCGCGCGTCGTTGTTGCCCTGGTTATCAGTGGCTTGCCGCAGTCCTATCAGGATCTGAGCGCCGGCGAACTCAATCTGCTCGTCAACAACATCCAGAATCTTGCGGCCGGGGACGTCGTCAGCGTCGATGTCGACGAGGTGCTGCAGAATGCGGCCGCAATGTTCAACAACTATGTCGAAAGAAGCCGCCAGATGCTCGCGGTTCTTGCGCTGGGCTTTGCGGGAATGGGCGGAGCGATCGCATGGAACAAAGTGAATCCGGATCTGCGCGCCCGGAACCGCGTGGAAGGCGTCGTTCGCTGGCTGCTGATCGCCGCATCCAGTATTGCGATTCTGACGACCATCGGCATCGTTCTCTCGGTCCTGTTCGAAGCGATCCGCTTCTTCCAGAAAGTGCCGTTGACCGAGTTCCTGTTCGGAATCAGTTGGAGCCCGCAGACCGCGATCAGGGCTGATCAGGTGGGCTCGTCAGGCAGTTTCGGCGCCATTCCCCTGTTCACGGGTACGCTGCTCATTACCGCTATTGCAATGGTCGTCGCCGTACCCGTCGGCTTGATGACGGCCATTTACCTGGCCGAGTACTCGAGCAGGCGGGTCCGTGACATTGCGAAGCCGCTGCTCGAGGTCCTGGCCGGCATCCCAACGGTTGTGTATGGCTTTTTCGCGGCGCTAACGGTTGCCCCATGGGTGCGGCAAACCGGAGAATCGGTCGGGCTTCAGGTCGCCTCCGAAAGCGCCATGGCGGCTGGTCTCGTCATGGGCATCATGATTATTCCCCTGGTGTCCTCCCTGTCGGACGACGCTATCAATGCTGTGCCGTCCGCCATGCGTGACGGCGCGCTGGGCCTGGGCTCCACGCGCTCGGAAACGATGACCAAGGTCATTCTGCCTGCGGCGTTGCCCGGTATCGTCGGCGGCATCTTGCTAGCCGTATCCCGGGCCATTGGCGAGACCATGATCGTTGTCATGGCGGCGGGTCTTGCCGCGAACCTGACGGCGAATCCTTTCGAAGCTGTTACCACCGTGACGGTACAGATCGTTACGCTGCTGGTCGGCGACCAGGAATTCGATAGTGCAAAAACGCTGGCGGCATTCGCATTGGGGTTGATGTTGTTCGTCGTCACGCTGGTGCTTAATGTCATTGGCCTGAGTGTCGTTCGCAAATATCGTGAAGAATATGAGTAGTCATCGATGAGTGACGCCAGGACTACGCTTGAGAAAGTCGAAGCCGGATTGGCCCGCCGCCGCCGCAAGGAGGCGACCTTCCGGATTCTCGGTATGTTTGCCACAGCCGTCGGCGTACTGTTTCTGGGTGTTTTTTTCGCGACCCTGATTGCGGAGGGGGCTTCGGCGTTTCGCCAGACCTTCATGCAGCTCGACGTCGAACTGCGAGAAGAGGTTATCGCGCCGGGCGGTGAACTGGATCTCGTTTATGCTGACTTCGACGGTATCGTGCGTTCGGCATTGCGCGAGCAGTTTCCCGACGTATCAGGTCGGGGCGACCGCCGCCAGCTCTACCGCATCGTCAGCGCCGGTGCCGGATATCAGCTGCGCGACATGATTGCAGCGTCACCGGACATCATCGGTACTACACAGACGGTCTGGGTACCCGCGGCGTCCAACGTCGATATGCTGGCCAAGGGCAATATCGATCCTACTATCGATGAATCCCTGCGACCTTTGTCGGATAAGCAGATCGGCTGGGTCAACGAGTTGCAGGAGGCTGGCAAGCTCGAGCAGCGCTTCAACAAGGCACTTTTTACGAACGGCGATTCCCGGGAGCCGGAACTGGCCGGTATCCAGGGTGCTGTAATGGGCTCCTTGTACATGCTCATCGTTACGATCGCACTCTCGTTTCCGATCGGTGTCGCGGCCGCGATATACCTCGAGGAATTCGCACCCAAATCGCGCTGGTCCGATCTGATCGAGGTCAATATCAACAATCTCGCGGCGGTGCCATCGATCGTCTTCGGCCTGCTGGGGCTTGCCGTCTTCATAAACTGGATGGGACTGCCGCGCTCGGCCCCGCTCGTCGGCGGCCTCGTACTGACTTTGCTCACCTTACCGGTCATCATCATCGCTTCTCGCGCGGCGATCAAGGCTGTGCCACCGTCCATTCGCGAGGCCGCGCTGGGCCTCGGGGCGTCGAGGATGCAGGTTGTTTTTCATCATGTCCTGCCGCTGGCGCTGCCGGGCATGCTGACCGGGACGATCATTGGTATGAGTCGTGCGCTCGGCGAGTCGGCGCCACTGCTGATGATCGGCATGGTTGCGTTCATCGTGGACGTGCCGGGCAGCCTTACGGATCCGGCCACCGCCTTGCCCGTGCAGATCTATCTTTGGGCGGACAGCCCCGAACGCGCGTTTGCCGAGAGGACTTCGGCGGCAATTATCGTATTGCTCGGCTTTCTGTTGCTGATGAACCTGGCGGCTGTAGTGATCCGCAAGCGAATGGAGCGCAAATGGTGATTGCAGCATTTGAGCTGTGGAGACACCTGTATGAAAATGACAGCTATGACTGAAGCCACGACCGACAACCTCGAGCCGCAATCTGTGTCGCCATCGGACGACCTGGATGGCGGGCGTCCGAGCGACGGCATTGTTCTGCCGGATTTGGGCGAGCGCCCGACCGAGCTCGGCGAGACCGTCGGAAATATTCATTGCGAACACCCGTTCATAGTCGCCGAGAACGTCAATGTCTACTACGGCGATAATCACGCAATACAGAACGTCTCGCTGGAAATCGGCAAGAAAGAAGTTATCGCATTGATTGGCCCGTCCGGCTGCGGCAAGTCGACGTTTCTGCGCTGCCTGAATCGTATGAACGACTCGATTGATATTGCCAGGGTCACGGGCAATATCTCTCTCGACGGGAAAGATATTTACAGGAAGGAACAGGACCCGGTTGCTTTGCGCGCGCGGGTCGGCATGGTCTTCCAGAAACCGAATCCGTTTCCCAAGAGCATTTACGACAACGTCGCGTACGGGCCGCGAATCCATGGACTCGCGTCGGACCGGGCCGAGTTGGACAGCATCGTACACACGAGCCTGGAGCGGGCCGGCCTGCTCGCAGAGGTCAAAGATCGTCTTGACGAACCGGGCACGAGCTTGTCGGGCGGTCAGCAGCAACGCTTGTGTATCGCCCGCACGATCGCCGTGAATCCTGAAGTGATACTCATGGACGAGCCGTGCTCGGCGCTTGATCCGATCGCGACCGCCCGAATCGAGGACCTGATGGATGAACTTTGCGAAGACTACGCCATCGTCATCGTGACGCACTCGATGCAACAGGCTGCACGCGTTTCAAGACGCGTGGCGTACTTCCACCTGGGGCTACTGGTTGAAGTGGACGAAACAGACAGGATTTTCACCAACCCGCAGCACAAGCTGACAGAAGACTACATCACCGGCCGCATCGGCTAGCAAGCAGGCTACTGGGTCGTGGTCCAGAAATCGGAGAAGCGTTTCTCGGAAAAGCCGACGGCCAGGAATTTCTCGGCTTCGAGAACCGGGCGCTTCAACAGTGTCGGGCGGTCGATCATCAGTGCGAACGCCTTGTCCTTATTCATGTCGTTACGGTCGACCTCGGGAATCTTGCGCCACGTCAGGCTCTGCTTGTTCAATAATTTCTGCCAGTCGATGCGAACCGCCCAGCGCTCGAGCATCTGGATGTCGAGGCCGTCGTCCCTGACGTCGTGGAAACGAAATTCAATATCCTGTTCGGTGAGATACTTGCGCGCGCGCCTGCAGGTGTCGCAGCTCTTGATTCCAAATACCGTTAACATCGTTGTTTAGTCCAGGTTCCTCAGTAGTTCATTCAGTCCGGTCTTTGCGCGGGTCCTGGCATCGACCTGTTTTACGATCACGGCGCAATACAGAGAGTACTTGCCGTCGGCCGAGGGCAGGTTACCCGGCACCACAACCGATCCGGCCGGGATTCTACCGTAGCTTATCTCGCCAGTTGCCCGGTCGTAGATACGCGTACTCTGACCGAGATAGACACCCATCGAAATTACCGACCCCTCTTCGACGATAACTCCTTCGACGACCTCCGAACGTGCTCCGATGAAGCAGTCATCCTCGATGATGGTCGGGCCGGCCTGTACGGGCTCGAGTACGCCACCGATCCCGACGCCGCCGGAGAGATGGACGTTTTTGCCGATCTGGGCACAGCTGCCCACTGTTGCCCAGGTATCGACCATCGTGCCGGTGTCGACAAACGCGCCTATGTTCACGTAGCTCGGCATGAGCACGACGTCGCGGGCCACGTACGCGCCGCGTCGTACGATTGCGTCCGGCACGACGCGCACTCCGTCGGCCGCGAATCGTTCGGCAGAGTAGTCGGCGTATTTCATCGCAACCTTGTCGTAGAAGCGGCTATGGCCGCTCTCGATGACCTCGTTGTCGCTGAGTGCAAAGCTCAGCAACACGGCCTTCTTGAGCCACTGGTTCACATGCCAGTCGCCGCTCCGCTTTTCGGCGACCCGAGCTTCGCCCGAATCGAGCATTGCCAATGCGGCCGAGACGGCGGCCTCGACTGCCGCCCTGTCGTCGAAACCCGAGGCGCGATTCTCGAAGGCCAGTTCAATGGTATTTTCTATGTCCTGCATGATAATCCTGTCAGTGGGTAGCGTTGTCGAGTCTCTCGAGCAATGCATCCCGCAGGTTTTCGAGTGCTGCCTGGTCGAGAGTGCCGCCGGACTCGGGGCGTATGTAGAAGACGTCTTCGGCGCGCTCGCCGATGGTCATTATCTTCGCTGTCTCAATATCGATATTGTGCTCGATGAAAACCTGCCCGATCGTGCTGAGGAGGCCTGGCCGGTCGGCAGCGACGAGGTCGAGCACCGTAACGTCGCCCTTGCTTGCCGGGCCGAACTCGACGCTCGTGCGCGTCGTGAACATGCGTGCCTGCCGCGGCAGCGTGCGGGTAACGCGAGCGACATTGTCGTCGTACCCGGTCAACACCCGTGTCAGCGAGCGGCGTATTTTCTGCATACGGGATTCATCGATTTCGACGCGGTCGTCGAGCTCCATGAAGACGAACGAGTCAATGCTAAAGCCGTTCTCGAGCGGCACGACGCGTGCATCCATGATCGTCATGCCGAGCTCATCCAGGACGGCCGTCGCATGGGCGAAGGTGCGTTTGATGCTCGGCGTGAACAACGCCGCTTCGACGCCGTCGCCATTCTCCCGCCGTCTCACATCGACGAGCCCGACTTCCGACTCGGTGTCCGAATCCGCCAGCCATTCGGTGTGCCACGCGATCTCGGGCGCGCGGTGACGCAGGAAGTAGTTGGCATTCATGAGTTGCCAGACTTCGTCGATGCGTGCGTCGCTAACACCGTTTGAGACCAGCGTCGCACGCGCCTTCGACTGTTTCTCGCGGATAAGCCGTTCGCGATCGATCGGGTTCTCGAGGCCGCGCCGCAGTGCACGCCGGGTCAGTTCATACAGGTCGTGAAACAGCTGGGCTTTCCAGGAATTCCAGAGTTTCGGATCGGTGCCGCGTACGTCGGCGACCGTGAGGACATAGAGATACTCGAGGTGCAGCGGATCGCCGACGTGCCTGGCAAATTCGTTGATTACGTCCGGATCACCGATGTCTTTCTTCTGTGCCGTCGTAGAAAGGATAAGGTGATTTCGGACGAGCCAGGCCACGATGCCGGCCTCGTACTTGCTGAGTCCGTGTTCGAGGCAGAACGCCCTGGCGTCGACGGCGCCCAGCTCGCTGTGATCGCCGCCGCGGCCCTTGGCAATATCGTGGAAAAGACCGCCGAGATAGGCGATTTCCGGCTGCTCGAGCGACTGCATGATCTCGCTGCAGTGCGGGAATTCCTCGTCGTAGCGAGAGAGCGCGAAACGTCGCAGGTTGCTGACGACAAAAAGCGTGTGCTCGTCGACCGTGTAGGCGTGGAACAGGTCGTATTGCATGCGTCCGACGATGCGGCCGAAGGCAGGAATGTAGAGTCCGAGTACGCCATAGAGATTCATACGGCGCAGCTCGTGCGTCACACCCTTCGGCGCGCGCAGGATATTGAGGAAGAGGCGGTGATTGCGCGGATTCTGGCGAAATTCATCGTCGATCAGGTGCAGGTGACGTCGGACCAGGCCGACCGTATAGGCGCTGACGCCGCGAATCTCCGGGTTTTGCTGCAGTACCAGGAATAGCTCGAGCAACGTGGACGGGTCGTTCACGAATACCTGGTCATGCGTGGTCTGCAGGAAACCGTTCTTGATCTGGAAATGAGCGTCGAGCGGTTCGGGGGCCGCGTTCGGATCCATGAGAATCGCCTCCTCGAACTGCTGCAAGAGCATTTCGTTGAGGCGGCTCAGGTCCATGACCGTCCGGTAGTAGCGCTGCATCAGCTGCTCGACCGCCAGTGTATAGGCCGCGTCTTCATAGCCGAGCAGATGCGCGAGTTTTATCTGGTGGTCGAATAGCAGCCGGTCTTCGCGGCGTCCGGTCAGGAAATGCAGGCCGAATCGTATTCGCCACAGGAAGTTCTGGCCATTCTCGAGGCGTACGAGCTGGCCGGGCGTCAGGAAGTCGTGGTCAACGAGTTCGGCGAGCGTCGTCGCGCCGAAGTGGCGCTTGGCAACCCAGCCGATCATCTGGATGTCCCTGAGGCCACCGGGGCTGCCCTTGACGTTCGGCTCGAGGTTATAGGCCGTGTCGTGGTAACGGTGATGCCGCGCGATCTGTTCCTTGCGCTTCTCGGCAAAGAACTCGTTCGACGGCCACATCTCCGGCGGTGAGACCGCGGCCTGCATCGCAGTGAACAGGTCCGGCGGGCCGGCGAGCAGTCGTGCCTCCATCAGCGTCGTGGCAATCGTCAGGTCCTTGCGGGCCTGTTCCGCGCATTGCTCGACCGTGCGCACGCTGTGCCCGATTTCCAGGCCGATGTCCCACAGCGCCGTGATAAATGCCGAGAGGCCGTGTTCGGCCTCGGCGGGCAGGTCATCGGACAGCAGGACCATGATGTCGACGTCGGAGTAGGGGTGCAGCTCGCCGCGTCCGTAGCCACCGACCGCCACCAGCGCCGCGGCGCCTGCATCGTGCTGCTCCCAGAGATCGATCAGGTGCCGATCGATCGTCGCGGCCCGCGCGTGCACGAGATCGACGACCGGCTCTCCGGCCTGGAAGCGGGCCTTGAGATCGTTACCCGCGGCCTCGAGCGACGCGCGGATTGCTCCATAGGCTATTGATTTTTCAGCGATCGTTGGCGCCAAGAGTGAGAACCTCGAAGCCGTCCCGCGTCACCAGAACCGTATGTTCCCACTGCGCCGAGAGGCTGTGATCCTTGGTGACGACGGTCCAGCCGTCCGGCAGCAATTTCACGTTCGCCTTGCCGGCATTCACCATGGGCTCCACGGTCATTGTCATTCCTTTCCTGAGTTCCAAACCCGTGTCTGGCTTGCCGTAATGCAGGACCTGGGGGTCTTCGTGAAAGGCGAGGCCGATGCCGTGGCCGCAGTATTCGCGGACCACCGAGAAGCGGTGCTTCTCGACATGCCTTTGCACGGCGGCGCCGACGTCGCCGAGATGTTTGCCCGGGGCGAGCTCCCGGATGCCTAACCACATGCTTTCAAAGGCAATATCGGAAAGTCGCTGCGCCTGGATATTGGGTTTGCCGACAAAGAACATACGGCTCGTATCGCCGTGGTAACCGTCTTTGATCACGGTTACGTCGATATTTACTGCGTCGCCCGCCTTGAGCTTTTTCGCGCCCGGTATACCGTGGCAGACGACGTGATTGACCGACGTGCAGATGGACTTCGGGAAGCCCCGGTAGTTGAGCGGTGCCGGAGTCGCCTCCTGGACCCCGGTGATGTACTCGTGGCAGATACGATCGAGTTCCTCGGTGGTCACGCCCGGTTTGACATAATCTCCGATCATGTCCAGGACATCGGCCGCAAGCCGCCCGGCGACGCGCATCTTGTCCTGCTGTTCCTCGTTTTTGATGGATACAGTCATTCGTTTGGCAGGTATGTGAATAAATCTTGCGAAGGCGCGTTGTTGGGCGCGGCCGGCTATGGTATAAAGCGCGCGCCCCGGTAGCAACAGCTTGCTGCCAGGAGCTAATAAATCACACGCATACCGTCACGTCTCGCAGGGTGCCCCGCCGAAAAAGGGGTTGCGCGATGGGGTATGCGGAGGCCTAACCCGGAGATACAGAAATGGCAGACGTAACCATGCGCCAGATGCTAGAGGCTGGCGTGCACTTTGGTCATCAGACCCGT
>Ga0209567_10000073_pt1 | contig 45612 bp, 45 predicted proteins | sample COG_12_FD_184756 | JGI IMG/M metagenome (GOLD analysis project Ga0209567, IMG submission 184756) | Pelagic marine sediment microbial communities from the LTER site Helgoland, North Sea, for post-phytoplankton bloom and carbon turnover... | ecosystem: Environmental > Aquatic > Marine > Neritic... | reverse complement strand
TTCTCCGCCGCTCTGTCGCGGTCCGGCGTCCTGCGAGTCGAGACGATCGGGCAGTTGTTCGCCGCCGCCAAGGCGCTGTCTTCGGTGCACTACCGCGGGCCGTCCGAGCGACTCGTCATTGTCACGAACGGTGGTGGGCCGGGCGCGATCGCGGCTGACAGGGCAACGGACCAGGGCATAGAACTCAGCGCACTGAGCGACGAAACCATGGCGAAGCTCAACCAGGTGCTGCCATCGGTCTGGTCGCATGGGAATCCCGTCGACATCATTGGCGACGCGCCGCCTGAACGCTACCAGCAGGCGATCGATATCTGCCTCGAAGATCCGGACGTCGACGGCGTCATCGTGATACTCACGCCGCAGGCTATGACGGCACCGACCGAAGTGGCGAAGGCCGTCATCGAATCGGCCAGAAAGAGCAAGAAACCGATCATGACGAGCTGGATGGGAGGTGGGCAGGTCCAGAAAGGGCGCCAGCTGTTCCTGGAAGCTCACGTCCCGAACTTCGGCACGCTCGAAAACGCCGTGGACGCGTTCTCCTACCTCGCGCGTTACAACCGCAACCAGCGACTGCTGCTGCAGACGCCGTCGCGGCTGACCCGGGGCCAGCAGGCGCCGGATACGGATGGCGCGCGCCTGATTATCGAGGCCGTTCTCAACGAATCCAGGGACATTCTTACAGAGCCGGAGTCGCTCGCCGTGCTGACGGCGTTCGGCATACCGACGGTTCGCAACACCGTCGTACGAACGGCCAACGAAGCGCTCGTAGCGGCCGAGTCCATCGGCTACCCGATTGCCATGAAGGTGTTGTCGTCCGACATTTCGCACAAGTCGGATGCAGGCGGCGTGCGGCTCAATATCGCGTCGGCCCAGGAAGTGCGGGGCGCCTATAAGCAGCTCCTCGACCAGGTCGCGCTGAAAGTACCCGATGCCGAGATCGAAGGTGTCACGGTCGAGAAAATGTACCGCAGCTCCAACGGCAGGGAGCTCATGGTCGGCATCATCCGCGACCCGGTTTTCGGTCCCGTGATCAGTTTTGGCAGCGGCGGCACGGCCGTCGAGGTCATGGGGGATTCGGCCATATCGTTGCCGCCCCTGAACAACCGGCTGACACGGGACCTGATTAATCGCACCAAGGTGGCAAAGCTTCTCGGCCAGTTCCGCAACATGCCGGCGGTCGATATGGACAAACTCATCGACGTTCTGCTGGCAGTATCGAGCATGGCTTGTGAGCTGCCGTGGATAAAGGAGATGGACATCAACCCGCTGATCATCGATGAGAACGGCGCTGTCGCAGTAGATGGGCGCATCGTCGTCGGCTATCCGAAACCGTCGACGGATCCTTACCATCACCTGGCGATACATCCTTACCCGGCACACCTCGCAAAGACCGTGCAGCTCAACGACGGTACCGACATCGTAATCAGGCCGATCCGGCCCGAAGACGCGGAAATAGAGGCGAAATTCATTCGCGAACTCTCGCCAGAGGCGAGGTATTTCCGGTTCATGAATTCAATCCAGGAGCTGAGCCAGGAGATGCTCGTACGCTTCACGCAGATCGACTATCACAACGAGATGGCGCTCATTGTCGTCACTTCGACTGAAGACGGGGAAGAGCAGATTGGCGTTGCGCGCTATACGACCAACGTCGACAAGACGAGTTGCGAATTCGCGCTGGTCGTATCCGATAAGTGGCAGAGCCGCGGCATCGCGCGTCACCTGATGCGCAACCTCATGGACGTCGCCCGCGATCGTGACCTAGAGGTCATGGAGGGTCAGGTTCTGAGCAAGAACAGCAAGATGCTCGATCTTATGACGTCGCTGAACTTCTCGATCAGCAACGATCCTGACGATATGGAAATCAAGCGCGTCGAAGCGCGCCTGTAAGAAAAGGGGCGGCCATTGGCCGCCCTTTTCGTTGCTCGTGATTCTGGGGGACAGTGACCCTAATTCGTTCCGAATTAAGGTCACTGTCCCCTCTATTTTTAGAACTCGTACTGAACGCCGAAGCTGATCTCGTAGCGAGACGCGTCGCCGATTCGCGGCTCCTCGGTGCCTCGTACGACCGTGCGCGGGAAGTTGTACTGGTCGAGAATGCCCCAATCGTCGTTCAGGAGGTTCGTCAGGTTGTCGATGACGAGGAACGCCGAGGCCTGGTGATCTTCCATGAATCCCGGGAAATCGACGTTGATGCGCATGTCGACCTTCGTCCATGATGAACCTTCTTCGCCGTTGCGCTCATCACTCGCTGCCAGCACGTTGTCCCTGAAATCCAGGAACGGCGTGAAACCGTAAGGATTGATCGTGCCGTTGTACGTGTAGCTGAACGGGCGACCCGAGTTGTAGGAGCCGTACAGCGACAACGTCGCGAAGATCCTGTCGGCGAAGGTCTTGCGCCAGTTCGCCGTAGCGGCAACGCGATTTTCGATGCTGTAGTTAGACGTCGAGCGGACGTCTTCCTCCGGGTCGAAGAACGCACGGTTCTGGTAATTCGAGAACGCTACGGAACTTGTCATCGGTTGCACGTCTTCAGCGTCGTTCCAGGAATAACCGATCGTGTAGTCGAAGTTCTCGCCGATGGCCTTGTTCAGGCTGACCGAGAAGTTCTTCGAACGATTGCCCTCGCCGCTGTTCGTCAGGACGAAGCTCGGTTCGCGCACGCTGTCATATTCCGGGTACGTTCCGGACTCGTTGGTAACCGTGCCAACCTGCTCGAGGTCACCGTGCCGGATAATCGCGGAATCCCTGCCATACGTGTACAGGAAGTCGGCATTGACGATGTAGTCGCCCGGGAAAACATGGGTAACGCCTACCGCGAGCTTCCATTCGGACGGCAGATCGAAGTCGGGATCGAGGTAGTTGATCTCGAAGTTGTCGCCGGTACCTGCCGCTACCGCATCATACATTTCGCCGGGGATGCAGTATCCGGGTCCCGTCGGTACGCCTGCTTCGCAGGCTTCCCATACGATGTCCGGATCGAACAGCGAGCGCGAGCCGTCCGTGTAGTTGAAGGAACGGCCGCGCTGACCGAACTGCAGCACGTTGTTGGCCGAGAAGTTGTTCGATAGCCAGACGTTCGGGTCGCCGCCCGAGTAGAGGCCCACGCCGCCTCGCACGGTCGTGTCGTCGGTCCAGTCGAACGTGACGCCGAAGCGCGGCTGCAGCAGCCCTTCGCCGTCGAGGTTCTGGGCGTTGGTGAAGCCGTACTCGGCCGTGAAGTCCGTATTCTCGAGTGGCTTGTCATCGGACGTGTACCAGTCGTAACGGAGGCCGGCAACCAGCGTCAGACGGTCGGAGACGTCAATCTCGTCCTGTGCGTACACTGTGTTTACTTCGTAGCCCCAGTCGGCGGCAGCATCGTTCGGGATGTTCGACGGCGCGTTGTTGTAATAAATCGCGCTGGCCAGGCCTGCTTCAAAGGCATCGATACTGGGAAACCGAATCTCGGTCTCCGTGTGCTGCACGAACAGGTTGAAGATGTCCAGCGACTCGTATTCGACACCGAAGGTCAGGTTATGGCCACCATCCATGTAGTACTTGCCCTTCAACGCAATGGTCGTGACATCGTAACTGAGCTTGTTCGACTGGCGGCTGTCATCGCCACCGATGTACACGTCAACGTCGGGCGTTTCGACCCGGATCTCACCAAAGTCGGTGCCGCCGACAGATATCTGCCGGTTATCGAGGTCGAGGTAGCTGACGCGCAGTTCGGTCGAGAAGTTGTCGTTCCAGTCGGAATACAGCGAGCCGGCGTAGGAGTTCAGCTCGGCACCACGCTCGTACAGGTGATTCGACAGCTCGAACTCATCGAGGCCACCGTCCGACTGCGTGAAATTCTCGCCGTCGTTGTAGGTGTAGGTGAAAGCAGCGCGCTGTTGATCGTTGATGTTCCAGTCGAGCTTAAGTAGAAACTTGTCGTCATCATGATCGAGGGCCGCCGGGATACCGCCCGGATCGTACTGGTACAGGTTGTTCGAGATATCGATAATCCTCTGCAGGTCGGCCTGGCTCAGGTTGACTTCGTCGACTGCGCCAGAGCCCAGCGGACCACGGTCGAACAGGTTGGCGCCATCGAGGTGCTCGTAGGACAGGAAGAAGAACAGCTTGTCCTGGATGATCGGTCCGCCGAACGTGACGCCATAACGACTCTGGTCGTAGTCGCCCGTGTTGATGTCGTCGCCTTCGAGCTTGTCGGCGCGGAGATCGTTGTCGGTGTAGTCGTAGAACGCGGAGCCCGAGAACTCGTTACCGCCGGACTTCGTCACGGCGTTGATGTTACAGGCCGAGAAGCCGCCGTACTCGACGTCGAACGGTGCGAGCTCGATCGATACCTGGTTGATGGCGTCGTAGGAGAACGGCATGCGCTCCGTCGGATAGCCATTCGAGTTCAGGCCGAAGGAATCGTTCATGCGGACGCCGTCGACGGTCAGGCTGTTGAATCTCGAGTTCTTGCCGCCGCATTGCACCGCGTTGATGTCGCCACGCGACTCGTCCACGTAGATGCGCGGGTCGGCGCGCAGGACGTCTGTGATGTTGCGGTTGATGGCGGGCGCATTCTGCAGAGCTTCCAGGCCGAAGGAGGCGCTGGGGCCGGTCGCGATCTGTGTCGTGACCTCGGCCGACGCCGTGACGATGATCTCCTCGATCTCGCCGGCTGTGATAAGGCCGACAGCAACACTTGCGGTCTGGCCGAGATTGACAGCGAGACCATCGATCCTGCCACTCTTGTAGCCTTCGCTCGACACAGACACGGTGTAATTGGTGTCGATCGGCAGGTTGCGCAGGCTGAATTCACCGCTTGCGTTCGACGTCGTGCTGCGCGTCAGGCCGACCGCGTCATTACGCAGGGTAATCGAAGCACCGGCTACAGGGCGCCCGGCCTCGTCAGTCACGGTGCCGCGGATCGCCGAGCTCGTCTCCTGTGCGTTTCCTGCAACAGGAAACGCGAGCAGAATCGTCACGGTAAAGGCCGTGACGAGTGCCTGTCGCAACGTGGACAGGGTCGATCCGAAAAATCGAGATTTGTAGTTCATATTTGATCCCCGAATTGGAAAGGTGCGAAAGCCCAAGCCACGAATATGACAATAAGATTTCGCTCGACTGCTTTTTTGTCCGGCGAGACGTCGTCGTGCGGCGCTTGCCGGGCAATTTTTTCTTACTGGTGGCGCTAATCTAGCGCAGGGAAAATGCTTGTGCAATAAGGGTTTGGGAGCACAATTGGCCGAGACATTGAGGAATGAAACCCGTGTCGCACAAGTGCTCCAGAATGAGAGTTACGATTTGGTTACAAGCTATTGTTTTTGGGTGAATTCGATTGTCGCGACCATGGGCCAGTGGTCCGATACGCCTTTCTTGTCCGCCCAGCTGAAGCGTTCGGGCGTTCGGTTCGGCGCGACCTGGGCCGGGTTCCGGTTCGCGATTCGTACTGAATCAGCGCGAATCTGCGCTGTTGTATTTCCGCCACGTGCCTCCCTGAACAGGATCATGTCGAGAAACGACCAGCTGTCATCGCGAGCGTAATACTGGGTGCCTTTGCAAGTGTCGCAGCCGACATCGTGGGCGACCGTCCAGTAGGGGCGTGCCCAGGTGTCGAGCATTTTCTTTTCGCGGTCTTCCCTGCTCGTTGTGTTGAAGTCGCCGGCGGCGAACGCATGGTGATCGTCGGGCAGCGCCTGCAGCAGGCCGGCCAGGTGATCGTAAGCCGCGACGCGCATGTCGGTCGGATGAAACGGCGCCGGGAAATGCACGCTGAAGCCCGTCATTATGGACCCGTCCGGAAATACGAAGTCGGCCTGCAACACGCCGCGGGTGTCGGCGGCGCGGTCGGGGAAGTCGGCCAGCGTCAGCGGATGGAGTTCGGGCGGCTTCGACAGCGGCAGGCGCGACAGGAATGCGACATCGATGCCGCGAGCATCGTTGCCTTCGATAAGAATCGCGGGCAGGTACCCTGATTGTGCAAGATACTCCGTGCGCAGGCGCTCGAGTACGCCCAGGTTCTCGACTTCCTGAAGCGCGATGATGTCGGGCCCGAGGCCGCCGTTTACCTGCCGGATCGTTGTCGCGAGCGCCCTGAGCTTGAAGTCGATGGCCGCGTCGCTCCAGTCGAGGGACAGGCACTCCCGGCGCCAGCGATCCACCTCGATCTCATTGCAGGCGGCGATATGAGCCGCGCTCTTCTTGGCCGCGATCGGCAGGTAGGCCTTGTCGTCCTTGCCAGGGTCGTCATCGTTGTCGAACAGGTTCTCGACATTGAAGCTCATGACCGTAACCGCCTGTGGCGCCGCCTTTGGCGCCGGATCCACGCTGCCCGCGCAAGCACCCAGTACCAGCAACGACGCCAACAACAGGGACCAAACGCGGACCTGTGGCCTGTTCATTGTTCGGCACTCTCGGCGAAATTGATAAACAGGATCGGCGAATGCCGGTTCTCGCCTGTGACGATAACGCCGCGCCGCTCGGTTGCGAACGCGATGGCTTCGGCGTTCCTGAAGTTGCCGATGCTCACGCGGCGTGGCCGCTGGTTGAGCGCCTCGAACCAGCCCTGCCCGGGTTCCCTCGTGTAGTAGTAGACCGCCCGGTACGTAAGGATGACGGCTGCGCGGCCGTCCGCCGAAATGTCCATGCCTACCGGCTGCCAGTACCAGTCATTGGTTTTGGGCGCGAACTCGACGTCCTGGCGGGAGGGCGGCGGCAGGCTCCGGATCGTGCCCAGCCACTTCGCGGTCTTCTTCTTGTCGTCGCCCGGGCGCAACGGCAGCTCGTACAGCACGGGCGGGATGTCGCGCTTCGATAGCACGAGCACACGTTCGTTTTCGATATCGACGGCCGCCGATTCGGCATCGCGCGGCCCGTCCGGATACTTGAATTCGACTTTCCAGGACACCCGGGCTTTCGCCTTCTTCTCAACGTCCGGTTCTTCCACGATGTATAGCGTGCTCTTCTTGCGTTTCGCGTCGTTGTCACCGATATCGGCGATGAGAAGGTAGGGCGTGTCATCGAGGACGAACGAGGCCAGGTCCTCCCAGTCCCTGTTCTCCGATTTCTTGAGATCGAATTCACCGAGTCGCTTGCCGCCCGGGCCGATCGCATGCACCCATTCCCTGGCGCCGCTGTCGTTGATCGCCCACAGGACGTTTTTTGTTTTCTGTGACCGCGCAAGGCCGCTCGCCTCGCGAATTTCAGGAGTTTCGAGCTGGCCGATGACTACCGGAACCAGCCTGGCCGCTTGTTCGGGTGGCTCGACTGCGTCGGAACAGGCGCCGCACAGCAGCGTTACCAAGCAAAAAAGCCCGGCTCTTGGCCGGGCTCTTTGTATTGCATGGCGATTATAATCAGTCGCCGAATTCATAGCCGACTTCGATACCCCAAATACGTGGCTCGTTGACGAAGCCCGTGTTGTTGCTGAAGTCGATGAAGCCGAGGACGTTGTCTTCGTCCGTGATGTTACGTCCGAAAGCTGCGATCTCGAGTCCTTTCGCATTGTTCCGATAGCCCAGTCGCAGGCCGCCTTCGTACTGGTCGTCGGTCTTGAACTCGATCGACTCGTACAGTGGCATGTTGATCTCGCCGTAGTACGTCCAGTCGGTGAACACGTAAAACTCGGTGTCGGCGCCGATCGGTACGCTGTAGCGCACCGAGAGGTTGTAGGTGGACTCGGGCGCGCGTGGGAACGGGTTGCCATCGAGCAGCACCTGTGATGAGTCGTCCGGATTTACGGGATCGAGCACCGTGCACAAGCCGGAGCCGCAGGTCCTCGTCGCGAGATCGGCGTCCTGGATCTCGGTGTCGTTGTAGCTCGCGCCGAACGACACCAGCAGGTTGTCCGTGAGCAGGAAGTCGGTATCGAGTTCGAAACCCGTCGCGTCGCCCGTGTCTGCATTGATCACCTGGTTGGTGTTGGTGGCGCCGCCGATAATCGAGAGCTGCATGTCGTCAACCTCGTAATGGAACACGGCGAAGTTGATGCGCATGCGATCCCCGAACAGGTCCGCTTTGTAACCCGCTTCGATCGAGTCGATCGTCTCGGGCTTGGCAACCGTCGGCGTTTCGAGGAATGCAACGTCGCGCCCCTGGATCGTCTGTGCCCGGAAACCGCTGGCCACTCGCCCGAACAGCGTAGAGTCGTCGTTTAGCGCGTAATTTGCAGCAATCTCCCAGCTGGTCTCGTCGTCGTCGACGCTGATCGGTCCGGCAATAAACGTCGGAATACCGATATCCAGCCACAGCTGACCGAATTGCAGCACCTCGAAGTCCTTGTCGTCGTCGGTGTACCGTACGCCGGCCGTGAGGGTCAGGTTGTCCGTCAGGTCGTAACTACCCTGGCCGAAGACGGCCCAGGTCGTATTATCCTGCTTGATCTGGGTGTCCTGCCGATCGCCGGCAAAACCGAAGGAGGCGAACGATTCAGTCGTTACCGTCAGTTCAGAGTCGAAATAGAAGGCACCAACCTGCCAACTCAAGCGGCCGTCGGCGTCGCTGGCGAGCCGGAATTCCTGCGTGAACTGGTCCGTATCGGCGCCGTCCTGCGTAACCGAAGGCACAAGAATCGTGCCCGGGAACGTCAGCACGGAACCGCCGAACACGGGCGCAGCCGGGTCGAAGGTGATGCCCGTCGGAACTTCTGCGGTGCCACTGAAGTCGACGACGCCGCCATCGATATCGCCGCGGCTGAAGCCATCCGCATCCTGGTAGGACGTGATCGAATTCAGGCTGAACTTGTCGAAATCATAAGTGACGTTCAGCGTTGTGCCGTGCGAGTTGTACTCCTGCGGGTTGTCATTGCCACCGTCGTAGTAAACCGTGTCGCGATCGTAGTTCTGGTTGAGGCTGGAGCTGCCTGTTGTGAACACGTTGGCGCGGAAGATCGACGATGTGCCCTCGAGGCTGCGATGCTGGGTAGACAGCAGCGCGCTGAAACGATCTGTGGGCTCCCAGAGGAGCTGGAGCCTGCCGGCTGCTTCATCGTAGTCGCCGAGCGATTCCCGTCCCGTAAACCCGTTGGTGATCCAGTTGTCGCGAGAACGATAGAGGCCCGAAACGCGCGCCGACAACTGGCCGTCGATCAGTTCTCCTCCGACCGCGCCTTCGAGGTTGGTCGTGTCGTTCTCGGCCCAGGATCCCCTGACGTAACCGGACGTTTCGTCGCTCGGGCGGCGCGTATTGAACTTGATGATGCCGGCCGTCGTGTTACGTCCGAATAGCGTGCCCTGCGGTCCGCGGATGACCTCGACGTTCTGCATGTCGAACAGCGGGAAACTCTTCAGCACGACGTTTTCCATGACGACCTCGTCCATGACGATCGACACGGGCTGCGATGCGGCCAGGTCGAAGTCGATGTTGCCGAGACCGCGCAGGTAGAAACGCGGCGCCGAACGGCCGTTCGAAGATTCGGCATAGAGGCCCGGTACGCGGCCCGACAGCGCGAGTATGTCTTCGCTGCCCGAGAACAGCGCGTTATAGGCTTCGCCGGACAAGGTCGCGACCGAGATCGGAACTTCCTGCAAGGACTCTTCGCGCTTCGTCGCCGTAACGACGATTTCCTCGAGAATACCTTCCATCGGCTGTGCGCTGACGGGCGGTGCCGCGAGAGCGACTGCCGCTACGGCAAGGCCGAGCAAGGTTGTGGGATTGTTATTGAGTGTTGGTTTTTGGCCACACATCGTGGGTCTCCTGCTTGATGATTGGCGCAGTATACCGCCGTTATCCAAGAGAGGTGTAGCATTCCTGCGAAAATCTCGGCGCGCAGACACACAAAAAGCACAGGTCACCGTGGCCCGTATTCGTGATCTGTTGAGCGACGTGTTTCGGGATCGTGACAGTATCGCCCGGAGCCACGACGAAAGGCGCATCGTCGCCCACTCGCATGAGTCCATGGCCTTGCTTGATGACGTACCATTCCGCTACCGACAGGGCGTGCAACTCGGTGGTCACGCCGGGTTCGACGCGCGTATGGGCGATCGACACTTCGCCCTGGCGCGCATCGTTCAGCAGTTCCATGATGAAACAGCGTTCGCTGGTCCAGGTCTCCTCACCCGGTTTCGCTTTGTTGCCCATCGCGAGACAATAACGCGATTACCTCGCGGGAGTACATCCATGACGCTGGCGACGAATCCGGCTGTAAGCAAGCTCCTCGACCTGTCCGGCGAGACCGCGCTGGTCACGGGAGCCAGTGGCAATATCGGCGCGGCGATCGCCGCGCGCCTGGCCGAGGCCGGTGCCGGGCTCATCGCGCATTACCACAGCAACGAAGCAGCAGCGCGCGCCCTGGTCGAGCGCGTCGGTGCGGGCGAGGTCGTGCAGGCGGACCTGTCCGACGAACAGGCCGTCACGGCGATGTTTGCGTCGATCAGCCCGACGCTGGTCGTGCACAACGCCGCACTGCAGCCCGTCTCGGCCCTGGGCGATATGTCGTACGGCGACTGGCGCGCAACGATGGCCGCCAACCTCGACAGTGCATTCCTCGTGACCCGGCAGGCAGCAAAGAGCTGGATCGCTGCGGGGAGGGGCGGGGCGATCGTGAACATCGGCTCGATCGAAGGCATGGATCCCGCCGCTGGACACGGGCACTACGCGACCAGCAAGGCCGGACTCACGATGCTGACGCGCGCGTCGGCGCTCGAGTTCGGGTCGTCGGGTATCAGGGTCAACAGCGTGGCGCCCGGCCTGATCGACCGCGAAGGCCTCGCCCGGGACTGGCCCGATGGCGTCAGCCGATGGCACGATCGGGCGCCGCTCGGGCGCCTGGGGTCTCCCAATGACGTTGCCGACGCGGTATTGTTTCTGCTCAGTCCCGCGGCTCGCTGGATCAGCGGGGCAAACCTCGTCGTCGACGGCGGTATGTCCGCGCAGAGCAAGTGGTAAGCGGGCGGGCGCTAACAACAAGAGAAGAATATGGCCACCAAACATATGAATGCGGCGCCCGGCGATTTCGCCGATACCGTGCTGATGCCCGGCGACCCGCTGCGCGCCAAGTACATAAGCGAAACCTATCTCGATAACGCCCGGCGGGTCACCGACGTACGGAACATGTGGGGCTTCACGGGCGAGTACAAGGGCCGGCCGGTTTCCGTCATGGCGCACGGCATGGGGATCCCGTCGGCTTCCATCTACTGCACCGAGCTGATAACCGAGTACGACGTCAAGCGCGTAATCCGCGTCGGCAGCTGCGGCACGTCACACCCGGACGTGCAGCTGCGGGACATCGTCATTGCCATGGGGGCGAGCACGGACTCCAACTGCAATCGCATGCGTTTCGGCGGCTACGACCTCGCGGCGCTCGCCAGCTTCGACCTCGTCACGAAAGCCGTCGCGGCGGCCGAAGCCAATGGTGTGCGCTATCACGTCGGCAACATGTTCTCGGCCGATCTCTTCTACACGCCCGATCCCGGCATGTTCGAGACCATGGCGAAGTTCAACGTCTACGGCCTCGAGATGGAAGCGGCCGGCATCTTCCCGATCGCGGCCGAGAACGACGCCGAGGCACTCGCGATCTGCACGGTCAGCGACGACCTCAGGACCGACGAACACCTGAGCTCCGACGAGCGCGCCACGACCTTCGACGAGATGATCCTCGTCGCGCTCGAGACCGTCGTGGCCTAGGCCACCAGCGGCCCCCAAAACTTCATTTCATAAAGTAAGTAGACGACAACGCGTCGAAACCGCTTGACACGGAGCGCTCTGAAGCAGGATACTTTGCGAAATAAAGTTACTGTCCACCGTGAAACTCCAATTCGACGAAATGATCAGCGCTCCCTGTCGCCTAGGCATCCTGGCCACCCTCGTGCCGGGCACACCCGTGTCCTTCACCGAGATGAAAGCGGCCACGAGCCTGTCTGATGGCAACCTCCATGTGCAGACCCGCAAGCTGGCGGATGTCGGCTATATCCGTATCGACAAGGTGAAGCGCGCGGGGCGCGCGATCACCGAATTCCGTATCACCGAGCTCGGCCTGGATCAGCTTCGACTTCATGTCATGAAGTTGCAGAAGGTCCTTGACGCCGAGACGGGGACGACGAGCGCCTCGACGAGCCGCGGCAGGCGTGACGATTCGGCGGTGTGGGCATGAGCGGCCCGAAACGCATCGCGATCGGGGCCGACCATGGCGGATTCGAGCTCAAATCGAGTCTCTTGCTTCATCTGGAAAAGGCCGGGCATAAGCTGGAAGACGTCGGTACTTCATCTCGTGAAGCTGTCGACTACCCGGTATTTGCACGTGCCGTAGCCGATGCCGTATCGCAGGGCAGGGCCGACGTCGGCATCATGATCGATGGTGCCGGTATCGGCTCCTGCATGGTCGCCAACAGGGTGCCTGGCGTGAGGGCCGCGTTGGCGTATGACCTCTCGAGCGCGCGCAACAGCCGCGAGCACAACGACGCGAACCTGCTGACGCTGGGCGCCGGCCTGATCGGGCCCGGCCTGGCGCAACAGATCGTCGATACCTGGCTGTCGACCGAGTGCACCGAGCCGCGGCACCTGAACCGGGTTGCGATGTTCGGCGAGAAGAGCGCCGACCTGAACCTCTCGGAACAGGACATCGACCGGGTCGTGAATCGCCTGCACGAGATTATCGGCCCGCTGGCGTCGGCGGAGCCTGCCGGCGATGCCGTGGGCGACAATCCCGAGGCGGCCCGGCAGTTCGTCCGCCTGGGTGCGACCGGGCTGACGAGCGTCGCGCCCGCGGAGCAGCCGGGCAGCATTCCGGGAGACCTCGCTCGCTATATCGACCACACGTTACTCAAGCCTGCAGCGACCGAAGAGCAGGTCCGCAAGCTGTGCGCCGAGGCGCTCGAATACAACTTCCGCTCGGTCTGCGTAAACCCGACGTGGGTGAAACTCGCAGCCGAGCTCCTGCGTGGCAGCGATGTCCTGACGTGCACGGTCGTCGGGTTCCCGCTCGGCGCAACCGAACCCGAGATCAAGGCCATGGAAGCGCGGCGTGCGATACGTAATGGCGCCCGCGAAATTGACATGGTGATCAATGTCGGGGCACTCAAGAGTGGCAACGACGCCCTCGTGTTGCGAGACATCCAGGCCGTGGTCGAGGACTGCGTTGACGGCAACGCGGTCTGCAAGGTCATTCTCGAGACGGCGCTGTTGACCGACGAAGAGAAACGACGAGCATCCGAGCTGGCGCGCAGCGCGCGTGCCCACTTCGTCAAGACGTCCACGGGATTCTCCACGGGCGGTGCCACGGTAAGCGATGTCGCCCTCATGGCCGAGGTCGTGCGCGGGGCCGGGATGGAGGTCAAAGCCTCGGGCGGCATCAGTTCCTACAGCGATGCCAAGGCGATGATCGAGGCGGGCGCAACGCGCCTGGGAGCGAGTGCCAGCATCGGCATCGTCCGGGAAGCAAAATCTACAAGCATGAGCGCTTGAGGAGTTACATCGATGGTCGACCTGAGAGCCTACGTTATTCTTGATTCGCTGCAGCCGCAGTTCGCGTCTTTCCAGGCGACGATATCCAAGGGCTATCTCCCCAAGGTCGGGCAGGCCAGCCTGTTCGTGGAGATTGCGCCCGGCATGGCAATCAATCACATCCTCGACACCGCGCTGAAGTCGACCGACGTTACGGCCGGCATGCAGATCGTCGAACGACACTACGGCATGCTCGAGGTCCACTCCGACAGCCAGGCCGACGTGCGCCAGGCCGGGCAGGCCATTCTCGATTCGCTGGGGCTCAAGGAGAAGGATCGCCACAAGCCGCGGGTCATCGCCAACGAAGTCGTGCGGCATCTCGAAGATACCCAGACCATGCTGATCAACCGGTTCCGCCACGGCAACATGATCCTGGCCGGGCAGACTTTATTCGTACTCGAGGTCGAGCCTGCGGCCTACGCTGCACTGGCTGCGAACGAGGCCGAGAAAGCGGCCGACATCAACATCCTGGAAGTGCGCGCGGTCGGCAGCTTCGGGCGCGTCTACATCGGCGGCGAGGAGCGCGACGTGGTGGTTGCGCACGAGGCTGCGACGCAGGCGATCGAAGCGGTCACCGGCACGAAAAAGAAATAGTTTTCACAGTTAAACCCGGGCACAGGTGCCCGATTCGCGAGGAGCAATGCGATGTCAGAAGCGTTAGGAATGATCGAATGCCGGAGTTTTCCGGCTATGGTGGAGGCGGCCGATGCGATGGTCAAAGCGGCCAAGGTCGAACTCGTCAGCTACGAAAAAACGGGCGGTGGCTACACAACGGCCGTCGTGCGCGGCGACGTGGCGGCGGTGAGAGCCGCCTGCGATGCCGGCCGAACCGCGGGCGCACGCGTCGGAGACGTCGTGGCCGTACACGTTATTGCCCGCCCGCATTCGGGTGTCGATATGACGATCCCGCTGGGCCGTAGCCCCGAAGCCGGCAAGAAGTAGTGACTGCGGTGCAGCCGTGAAACTCGCGAAAGTACTCGGCACCGTCGTCGCCACCGAGAAAGACGCCAAGCTCGGCGGACTGCGGTTCCTGATGCTCGGCGTCTGGGGCCACAACGACAAGCCGACCGGCGACTCCGTCGTGGCCGTCGATGCCGTCGGTGCCGGTGTCGGAGAAATGGTGTTGTTCGCCAGTGGCTCTTCGGCGCGCCAGACCGAGCGTACCGACAACAAGCCGGTCGATGCCGTGGTCATGGCGATTGTCGATAGCTGGGAGATAGAGGGCGTCGAGAAATACCGCAAGGGGGAGAGTGACGCATGAGCCGTGCAGGAGGAAACGCGGGCCTCCTCAGCGACCACCAGGTGGACATCATCGCGACGCGCCTCGCCGAGCGCCTCGGCGCCGCGCCGGTGAAACACGCTCCCGCGAGCGTGCCAGCGGCGCCAACCCGCGCGGCCCTGGGTGAGGGCGTATTTGCCACGGTCGATGAAGCTGTAACCGCGGCCAGCCAGGGATTCCGCGAATTCGAGGGCATGTCGCTCGAGGGACGGCAAAAGATCATTGCCGCGATTCGCGAATGCATGTTCGAAAATGCCGAGCAGCTGGCGCGTCACGCCCACAACGAGACCGGCCTGGGTCGCGTCGAGCACAAGATCATCAAGAACCGGCTCGTTACGCGCAAGACGTCCGGCACCGAGGTGCTGACGCCACATGCCGTTACCGGGGACAACGGGCTGACGCTCACCGAGTACGCGCCCTACGGCGTGATCGGCGCCATCACGCCAACGACCAATCCGACATCGACCATCATATGCAATACGATCGCGATGCTGTCGGCGGGCAACAGCATCGTGTTCAACGTGCACCCGAACGCGCGCGAATGTTCGATGGCCAACGTGCGGCTCCTGCACGAGGCCATCGTCCGGGCCGGCGGCCCGCCCAATGTCGTTACGGCCGTGGCCGAGCCCACGATCGAATCGGCGCAGCAGCTGATGACACATAAAGGTGTCCGCATCCTTGCAGTGACCGGCGGCAGCGGTGTGGTGCGCCAGGCAATGACGAGCGGCAAGCGTGCGATCTGTGCCGGCCCCGGCAATCCGCCCGTGGTTGTCGACGCGACGGCAGACCTGGAACTTGCAGGTCGTGACATCGTGGCCGGCGCCTCGTTCGACAACAACATCGTGTGCACCGACGAGAAGGAAGTCATCGCCGTCGAGAGCATCGTCGGGGAATTGTTGCAGCAGATGAAGCGCCACGGCGCCTATCTCCTCAACGAAAGCGAGCTGCACCGGGTCGAACAGGCGATCTTCACGGAACAGCGCGGACCGCGCAGACGGGCCGTCGTCGAGAAGGAACTGATCGGCAAGAATGCGAAAGTCATACTCGAACGAGCGGGCATATCGTGCAACGGCGATCCGGCGCTGCTGGTCGCGCGTGTCCCGAATGACCACCCGCTGATCTGGACCGAGCAGATGATGCCGGTGATGCCTGTAACGGCGGTGCCCGACGTCGACAGGGCCATAGAGCTGGCCAGGGAAGCCGAGCACGGCTGCGGTCACTCGGCCGGCATGTACTCGCGCGACATCGACGCCCTGAGCCGCATGGCGCGGACAATCAATACCAGCATCTTCACGAAGAACGGTCCGTTCTTCGCAGGCCTGGGTGAAGGGGGCGAAGGACACTGCAGCTTCACGATCGCGAGTCCGACCGGCGAAGGTCTCACAGGGCCGGTCGCATTCAGTCGACTGCGACGCTGCGTCATGGTCGACCACTTCCGTATCGTCTGAGGCGGAAGATGCACAAGCAAAAGCGGCACGGAGCCATGGCATTACTGGAATTTGCAACGGTCTCTGCCGGAATTCTCGCCAGCGATCGTATGGTCAAGCGATCGCCTATCGCCCTGTTGCGCTGTGGAACGATCCACCCGGGCCGTTTCCTGATTCTCGTCGGCGGCAGCGTGGCGAGCACCGAGGAGGCATTCATGGCGGGAGTCGAGGTGGGCGAGGCCGAGCGCACACTGAGTGGCAGTATCTTCCTGGGCGATATCCACCCGATGCTGCACGATGCGGTTCTCGGTGAGCGCAGGGACATCGCCGGCGACGCCCTGGCCGTCGTGGAAACACGTTCTTCGCCGGCACTGCTGGCGGCCGTGGACGCTGCGGTCAAGAGCACGCCCGTCGTCCTGTCCGAAATCCGGCTGGGCGACGATCTCGGCGGGCACGCGCTGGCGTTGATGAGCGGTGACCTTACCGATGCCGAAACGGCACTGGGAATATGCGCAGACCGGGCTGGAGACGAACTGCTTGCCCGGTCATTGCTGTCGCGGCTCGATACTGACCTGCGCGCGCTTCTCGAACAGGGCACACGTTTCGGCCCGTGCGCCGCTTTCGAACCTGCCGGCGCGGAGTACCCGGAGGAAGTCGCATGCTCCTGGGACGCGTAATCGGTACCGTGGTGCCGTCGGTTCTCGTGGATGAACTGTCGGCGACGCCGCTGCTCTGGGTCCAGCCGCTCGACCGCGACGGCAAGGACAATGGCGAGCCGCTGGTCTGCGCAGACCCTACGCGCATGGCGGGTCCGGGACAGGTTATTTACTGGGTTGCCAGCAGGGAGGCCGCGTTGGCGATGGATCCCTGGTTCGTGCCGGTTGACGATGCCATCGTCGGACTGGTCGACGAGGTCAGGAACTACCCTCCGGAGGACGCATGATCCTCGGGCGCGTCATGGGCAGTGTCGTGTCGACGATCCATCATCCGATCGTCGAGGGCCGCAAGCTGCTGCTTGCAGAGCGCCTCGACGCAAACGGCAAACCGACGGGCGGCTACCTGATTGCCCTGGATGCGATCGGCGCCGGCAAGGGCGAGACCGTGCTGATCCTCGACGAGGGCAGCGGCGCTCGCCAGATACTCGACGACGACCAGGCGCCCGTGCGCTCGCTCGTCGTCGGCATCGTCGATGCCGTAGATCTCGGGTCGAGCTAACGGGACTCGAAGCCGTCGAGCAGTCCCGGCTCGATTCGGGCCCCCAGTTGCTGGATAACCATCGTCGCGCAGTGTGTGCCGTACTCGGCGCATCTCTTCAGGGGCTGCTCGTTCACCCAGCCATAGAGGAAGCCCGCGCAGTATGCGTCGCCGGCGCCCGTCGTATCGACAACCTCGTCCACGGGTGTGGCCGCCTGTTCAACGTGCTCATCGCCGTGCACGACGACTGAGCCTTTTTCCGAACGGGTCATCGCAAACAGCTTGCCGAAGTCCCTTACTGCCCGAAGCGTGTCGTCGAATTCGCTGGTGTTTGTCAGCGCATTCACCTCATCTTCATCGGCCACAACGATGTCGGCATCGTTTTGCACGAAATCGAGGAAGGCCTGGCGATGGCGCTCGACGCAAAAAGAGTCCGATAGCGACAAAGCGACGGCCGTGCCGTTCTCGCGCGCGATCTCCGCCGCTTTCGCGGCGAGCGCCGGGCCCTCGGCGATATCGAATACATAGCCTTCGATCAGAACTGCGCGAGGGGCGCCGACGGTCTCGGCCGTAATGTCCACGAGGCCGAGTTCCAGGCAGGCCCCGAGGTAAGTCTGCATCGTGCGCTGCCCGTTCTCGGTAATCAGCACGTGGCTGCGCGCCGTAGGCGCGCCACCTGGTGCTGCATTGAGACGGATGTCCACGCCGAGCGAGCGCATGTCGTGATTGAAGATCGTCCCAAGCTGGTCAGCCTTGACCTTGCCGATGTAAGCAGCCTCGCCGCCCAGGTTGGCGAACCCGGCCACCGTATTGGCAACCGAGCCACCCGACATTTCGGTCGCGGGCCCCATCTGGTTGTAGATCTCGCGGGCTCGTTCCTTGTCGATCAGGGTCATCGAGCCGGGTATTGCACCGATTGTCTTCAGGAAGCTTTCATCCACGTGCGCGAGAACGTCGACGATGGCATTACTGATGCCGAGAAGCTGGACCGACTGCGTCATTCAATTATCCATGTGCCAAAAACGGCGCATAGCCTACCACCCCGCGACGACGCCTGCCCGCGTATTCGGTTGGCCAAACCCGGAGCATACCGGTATCTTGCTATGCTGGTCGGAAATGGAAACAGGCCGAGCGCCTGGAACAATATGCAATGAGACGATCTGCGAACCTGCTGATACCGCTCACGATAATCCTGTCCTATTACGGGATCTGGGTCGGTGCCACGATTCTGGTCATCGCGCGCTTTCCTGCGATGGGCGAGTATCTGCCGCTCGGGGGCATCAGCGAGCTCGCGGCGTCCAACGTCGACTCCTTCGAACCCGTGTACACGCGAGTCGAGAGGACGATACTGTCGTCGTCAGGCCCGGTGCGGCTGATAATGGCCAGTATCGGGTCGCTGATCCTGACCGTGCCGGTCTCGTGGGTGTACTTCATCACGAGCCGGGCGCGCCGTATCGACCAGTCGTTCCTGCAGACCATCATGATCCTGCCCGTCGTCGTTACCGGTATCGCGATGATCGTCGTCAACAGCCTCGCGCTGGCGTTCAGCCTGGCGGGCGTTGTCGCCGCGGTTCGATTCCGCTTCTCGCTGAGTCAGCCATCCGATGCCATGTATATATTCGTTGCGATCGGCATTGGGCTGGGTTCGGGCATCGGCGCGCTGGGTATCTCCTGGGTCATCTCGCTGATGTTCGTTCTCGCAACACTGATCATCTGGAAACTCGAGTACGGCAAGACGCTGGCGGGCCCGTTTCTCACGATGTTGACGCGGCGCGACGGCGGTGAGGACGATTACCAGGCATGAATGACCTCTTGACAACCGAAGAACTCGCGGGGCCGTCGAATCGCAGCCTCCTGCTGGTTCATGGTCGTGATTTCAAGCCTGGACGTGAGACTTATCTCGATCTGTCGATGGCGGCGCTACGGGCTGGCATCGAGCGCGATTATCCCGGTCAAATCGATGGTTTCGACGTGCTGCAAAAGCACTTCGCGTGGTACGGAGATCTCAGCGCCGAGATACTGGAGCGCGCCGGGAAGACCTACGACCGGGACCTCGATATCGGCGATCGCCGTAATGCGCTGAACGCCTTGCGGGAAATTACCGTGCGCAAGCGATTCGGCGTTCGCCTGTACGATAGTCTCCCCGGCAAGTCGGCCGTGCCCGAGTTTCTCGTCGATGTTTCAGCACCGGTGCTGGGCGGTTTCGGGCTGACGATGACGGTGTTGCGTTCAATGGCGCCCGACTTTGCGGCGTATTTCGACAAGAAGCGCAACTACGCGGTGCAGACGCGCAGCCGGGTTCGAGCAGAACTCTGCGAGCTCATGGATCGCGGCGACCGGATCATGCTGATCACGCACGGCACGGGAAGTGTTATCGCGTACGACGTGTTGTGGGAGTTGTCGCACGACGAGGACCTCAAAGAGAAATACGGCGGCTCGAAGGTCGAGATGTGGGTGACATTGGGTTCACCGCTGGGCGATCACAGCATTCACAAACGTCTGAGCGGAGCGAAGGAGCAGGTCGAGAGCAGGTTTCCGACGAATGTTATCTCCTGGCACAACGTCTCGGCCGAGGACGACTACACGTGCCACGACAACACGCTGGCCGATGACTTCAAGAAGATGCTCAGGCATCGGCTGGTGAGCGCCGTAAAGGACTACCAGGTATTCAATCTTGCCGTTCGTTATGGCCGGTCGAACCCGCACAGCTCGATTGGCTATTACATCCACCCGCGCGTGTCCAAGATCATCGCGGACTGGCTGGCTTAGCCGGTTAGATGCACTTCTTGATCATCCTGGACTTGACGGCTTTGGGATTGTTGATCGACGCGTAGAAATCGTCGATGTACTTCCGCAACGACTTCTTCGTTCCGTTGTTCATGTGCGTGGAATCCCCGATGAGCTTCTCGATGTCGGACCGCCGATCGCGGAACGTCTGCAGCGTATTCTCGAGGTGCTCGTTGTTTGCGCAGCGGCCACGGTACAGCCGCTGGCGTACGTTGCGCAGCTTGAACCTGGGATTCGGGCTGGCATGCTTGGCGTTGACCAGTCCCGACATATCGAAATCGTAAGGCACGGAGAGCCGCGACGTCGCGCGATCGTCTTCGGGACGCAACAGCACGTAGTTGTGACAACAGGGTTCCCCGGCCGCACCGAGTATCGGTGAAAAGTCGGTATTGCCGATAAGGTATTGGAAGACGGAGCCGAGATTCGTATGGGAGCCGTCCAGCGAGTCAATCGTCGTTTGTCGTTCGTCCGAGACTTTCATGTCAAGACGCTTCGCCATGCGATCGTCGTGTTCGATCATGAAGGCGTAGTTGACCCGGTCGGGCTTGTCGCTCGCGGTGTCCACATACGTGGCGCGAAGCAGGCGGACGCGAAAGCTCGCGTCGGTCAGCATGTTCAGGATGCGGTAGGCCAGGTACTCCTTGAGTACGCCCTGTGAGTATCGTTTCGAGTGGTCACGACAATGGGTTACGAGCTTTACCTTGTTGGTCCTCGTAAACAGCGTCTTCTTGGTCTGCTCTTTCCTGAAGTTCAGGCGCAACGGGGCGAAGGGACAAATGCGCGCCTGCTGACGATATCGTCCACGCGTCCTGATGCCGATGTCGAGTGTGACCTCGCCGGATTCCACGTCCGTATAAGCCAGCTGGCCGGGCAGCTCATCCTCGGTCGAGCGCTCCAGCATGATCCTGGAGAACGGCGCCTCGATCCTCACCTCGAGTATCGATTCGTCCGCGAACAACGGGTTCGGTTTGCGGGCCTTGGTCTCCTGCGCTGCGGCGGAACCGGCCAGGAACACGACCAGGCAAATCGAAGTTATTATTCGCATCGAATGGATAACGCGGCCTCGGAAGGTGTCAAAGTCTAGCATACGGACATGCAGTGAATTGCCGCTGGGCGGCAGGTTAACTACACTGAAACATTCGAGCACTCGCACGGAGCTCTCACCTTGTTGCGCAACCTGATCACATTGATTTTGACGCTGACGTTCGGCGCGTCGTTTGCGTTTGCCGATGGCTGGAAGTTCGACAATGTTGATCGCGTCGTCGCAATCTCGGACGTTCACGGCGCCTACACGGCCATGGTCGAGACTCTGCAGAGCGCAAAGGTTATCGATGACGATCTCTCGTGGTCTGGCGGCGAATCTTACCTGGTTATTGTCGGCGACTTGCTGGACCGTGGTCCGCGGTCGCGTGACGTGATGGATCTCCTGATGCGGCTCGAGGTGGAGGCTGCGGCCGCGGGCGGCAATGTCCTCGTGCTGATCGGCAACCATGAGTCGATGAACCTGATCGGCGATCTGCGCTACGTGTCGAAATCCGAGTATGCGGCGTTCGCCGCAGACGAGACGCAGGAGGAACGTGATCACTGGTTTGCCGCCTACCAGCGACGCTACGGCAGCGGGGCTACGCCCGGGGAACTGCGCAAACGGTTCGCAGAACAGTTTCCTGCTGGCTTCTTCGCGCTGCGGCGCGCATTCGGCCCCGAGGGCGAGTACGGCAAGTGGCTGCTCGACAAGCCCGTAATCGGAGTCGTCAACGGCACGGCATTTGTACACGGCGGTTTGTCTCCGCTCGTCGCCGGACTGGGCCTCGACGGTGTCAACAAGGAGCTGAAAGAAGAGCTCGTCGAGTATGTCGGGGCGATCCAGGTGCTCATGGACGCGGAAGTCCTGTTGCCGACGGACAGTCACTACGACACGCTGCCGATTCTCGCCAAGTTCCTGCCGACCCCGAGCGAGACGCAGGAAGTACTGGATGCTGTCGACACGGCACAGCGTCTCGCCGAGTCGGACCTGTTTCACAATGAGGGCCCGCTTTGGTACCGCGGCAACGTCGGCTGTGGCGAACTGCTCGAAGAATACCGGCTCGAAGCCGCGCTCGAGGCGATCGGAGCGTCGCGCGTCGTCATTGGGCATACGCCGACGCCGAACCGCAGGATCCTGCAGAGATTCGATGGCCGAATTATCGAAGTCGATACCGGTATGCTCAATTTCTACTACAAGGGCAGTGGTAACGCGCTCGTTCTAGAGGGCGACAAGGTCACGGTCATGAACCAGGGTGGCGGTACGCCGGCGGAGCCGGAACCGCATCCGCGCATGGTTGGTGCCAGGCCGGCCGGGATGTCCGCCGAAGAACTGCAGGCGCTGCTCGAAACGGGCGAGATCGTGTCACGCGAAGAAGACGCTGCCGGAAGGATGATCGTCAGGGTCACCGATGGCGGGAACACGGTCAACGCCATTTTCATTAAGCGCAAGGGGCGTGGTTTCTATCCGGGCGTGGCAGCCTACAGGCTCGATCGGCTGCTGGAACTCGATATGGTCCCGGTCACGGCTTTCCGCAAGGTCGGCAATAGTGAAGGTTCGTTGCAATACCTGACGGATCGTTTTTCCGACGAGGCACGACGCAGCGCTTCCGGGCGCGGCGGCGGCGCCACCTGTGAGCTGTCCATTCAGTGGGGAGCGATGTATGTCTTCGATGTGCTGATCTACAACGAAGGCCGCACTATGCAGCGCATGCTCTACGACCTCAGAAACTGGGGGCTCATGCTCAGCGAGCACGATCGCGCGTTCACGATGAAAAAAGGGCGGCCGAAACACCTGGAGGGCATTCCGCTCGACATATCGCCCGGGTGGACAGAGGCACTGGCAGGCCTGACCGACGAGGTGCTCGCCGAGAAACTGGGTGAGGTTCTCGACAAGCGGCGTCTCAAAGCGCTGGGAGTACGTCGCGATGAGTTGCTGGCGGAGGCCGGCACTCCTTAGTCGTCCGGCGGCGTATAATCGATCTGCCGCAGAGCCGCAGCAAGGGGAACCAATGGGACGACTGAGTACGCATATCCTCGACACCACTCACGGCGGGCCCGCCGCCCAGGTAGGGATACGGCTGTATGCCGTCGACGCAGACCGCGAGTTGCTCGCGAGCGTCGTATCCAATGCCGACGGCCGCACGGATGAGGCACTGCTTTCGGGCGACGCTATGGGGACAGGCACCTACGAGCTCGAGTTTGACGTTGGCGAGTACTTCGCGCGTCTTGGCACTCCCCTCGACGACCCCGCGTTCCTCGATACCGTCGTCATTCGATTCTCCGTCAAGGCCGGCGAGGCCTATCACGTCCCACTACTCGTTTCGCCCTGGTCCTATTCCACGTACAGGGGTAGCTGATACACATGTCCGAAGCTTCGATCAGGTTCGTGCTCGACGGTGAGGTCATCGAGGTCGATGACGTCGATCCGACGCGCACGGTCCTGCAGTTCCTGCGCGAGGACCTGGGGCGCAAGGGCACGAAGGAAGGATGCGCCGAAGGCGACTGCGGCGCCTGTACCGTGGTGCTGGCCGAGGTGGACGGCGATGACCTGTCCGTGCGCGCTATCAATTCCTGCATCCAGTTCCTGCCGACGATCGACGGCAAGGAGCTCATTACCGTGGAGAGCCTCGCGCCCGACGCCGGCAACCTGCATCCGGTGCAACGGGCGATGGTCGAGAATCACGGATCGCAGTGCGGGTTCTGCACACCGGGTTTCGTCATGTCCCTGTTCGCGTTGTACAAGGACAACGCCAATCCGACGCGGCGCGAAATAGACGACGCGCTCGCGGGCAATCTCTGCCGTTGTACCGGGTATCGCCCCATCATCGCCGCGGCGCAGTCCATGTACGCCGGCGTCGCGAAAGAGCCCGATTGGTTGCGCCAGCCCTGCGGCACCGGCAGCAGACCCAGCGATCGCGTCAAAAGGCTCAACGGCCTGCAGCGATCGGGCACCCTCGAACTCGAACATCGCGGACGGCGTTTCTTCGCTCCGCTCGAGATCGACGCGCTCGCCGAAATCTACAGCCGGAATCCGGATGCGACGCTCCTCGCTGGTGGGACCGACATCGGCCTGTGGGTGACCAAGCAGCACCGCGAACTCGAGACCGTGATCTACACGGGACGCGTAAAGGAGCTCGGGAGCCTCGAAGTGAGCGCAACGCATATCGAGGTCGGTAGCGCTGTTACTCTTACCGAAGTCATTCCGATCCTGGTGGAACACTATCCGGGCCTGGACGAGATGTTGCGGCGTTTTGCATCGCCTCCGATTCGTAACGCGGGCACCCTCGGCGGCAATATTGCGAACGGCTCGCCGATCGGTGATTCGATGGCCGCACTGATGGTGATCGGCGCTACGCTCGTGCTCCGACGCGGCAGCAAAGAGCGCGAGTTGCCGCTCGACGAGTTCTACCACGACTACCAGGTCAACGACCTCGCGCCCGGCGAGTTCCTGGCACGCATTCGCATACCGTTGCCGGTTCCCGGCGCGGTGGTCACCAGCCAGAAATGGTCGAAGCGTTTTGACCAGGACATCTCCGCGGTCTGCACCGCTTACAGCCTGCAGCTCGACGGCGAGCGCGTGAGCGATTTTCGCATGGCCTGTGGCGGGCTCGCACCTGTCGTCAAGAGGGCGACGAACTGCGAGGCAGCGGTCAATGGAGAGCTGTGGAACGAGGCGACCATCGAACGAGGCGTCGCGGCGCTCGGCCGTGACTTCACTCCGATAAGCGACATGCGCGCCTCGTCTGACATCCGGCTGCGCGCGACACAGAACCTCTTACGCCGCTTCTACCTGGAGACGCGCGGCGAACTTGACGAGACGGTGTACACCTATGGACGCTAGCGTTAAGTCGGGGTCGAGCCACCGGGCCACGGTTGGCCAGGCGCTGCCTCATGACAGCGCACACCTGCACGTGACGGGTCGGGCGGCCTACACCGATGACCTGCCGGAACCACGCGACCTGTTGCACGTCGCGGTCGGGATGAGTCCGGTGCCGCACGGCCGGATTAAAGCCATCGAACTCGAAGACGTACTCACGGCGTCCGGCGTGGTCGAGGTCTGTCTCGCAGCCGATATCCCGGGTAAAAACAACTTCGGTCCGATGGTTGCCGACGATCCGATACTGGCGGACGACCTCGTGCAGTTCGCGGGCCAGCCCGTATTTGCCGTGCTGGGCGAAACCGTGGACCAGGCGCGCAAGGCAGCGCTCAAGGGCCGGATTCGCTGCGAAGCGTTACCCGCAATTCTCGATCCGCTCGAGGCCGTGAAAAAGAAATCGTTCGTGCTCCCGAGCGAGACGCTGACGCGCGGAGACCCGGAGAAGGCACTCGAGAAGTCACCGCGACGCCTCAGGCGACGCGTATCGCTGGGCGGCCAGGACCAGTTCTATCTCGAGGGCCAGATCGCGATGGCGATCCCGGAGGAGGACGGCAGGCTGCTCATCTACAGCTCTACCCAGCATCCCGACGAGGTCCAGACGCTTGTCGCCAAGATGACGCGGCGGCAGGACAAGGACGTCGTCGTGATCTGTCGCCGCATGGGCGGCGCGTTCGGCGGCAAGGAGAGCCAGGCGGCGCTCATCGCGTGCATTGCAGCGCTGGGTGCCGACAAGACCGGGCGTTCCTGCAAGTTCCGGCTGGACCGCGACGACGACATGATCATGACGGGCAAACGCCACGATTTCGTCATCGATTACGATGTCGGGTTCGACGATACCGGCCGCATACTGGGGATCGATTTCGAGTTCGCCGCGCGCTGTGGCATGTCGGCCGACCTGTCGGGACCCGTCAACGATCGTGCGATGTTCCACTGCGACAACGCGTATTTCCTCGAGAACGTTCGCATCGTCTCGCATCGTTGCAAGACCAACACCGTATCCAACACGGCGTTCCGCGGCTTCGGCGGCCCGCAGGGCATGTTTGCCATCGAGTATGTCCTCGATGATATCGCGCGCGAGCTGGACAAGGACCCGCTCGAGATACGGCGCCAGAACTTCTACGGCGAGGACGAACGCAACGTCACCCACTATTCGCAGGCCATCGAAGACAACATCATCGACGGGATCTTTGACAAGCTCGTAGCCGACAGCGACTACGAGCAGCGGCGTGCCGGGATTCGCGAGTTCAATGCTGCCAACGCGGTGCTGCAAAGGGGTATCGCGATTACGCCGGTCAAGTTCGGCATTTCGTTTACGTCGACATTGCTGAACCAGGCCGGTGCGCTCGTACACGTCTACAAGGATGGGACCGTGCACCTCAATCATGGCGGCACGGAGATGGGCCAGGGGCTCTATATAAAGGTCGCGCAGGTCGTGGCCGACGAATTCGGCATCGGTGTCGATCGCATCGGTATCACGGCGGCTGACACGAGCAAGGTGCCCAACGCGTCGGCAACCGCGGCGTCGAGTGGCTCGGACATGAACGGCAAGGCAGCGCAGAAGGCGGCGGCCACGATCAAGGGGCGATTGATCGAAGTCGCGGCTCGTCACTTCTCCGTTTCCGAAGCCGACATTGAATTCCGTGGTGGCAATGTATGCGCGGGCGAAACGGAGGTGAGCTTTGCCGAGCTGGTGCAGATTGCCTGGGCGAGTCGAGTGTCGCTGTCAGCCACGGGCTATTACCGGACGCCGAAAATCAACTACGATCGCGCGACATTTTCCGGCCGACCGTTCTTCTACTATGCCTACGGCGCGGCCGTGACCGAGGTGGTCGTCGATACGCTGACGGGCGAGATGCGTGTCCTGCGCACGGATATCCTGCACGACTGTGGCGATTCGCTGAACCCGGCGATCGATCTTGGGCAGGTCGAAGGCGGCTACATCCAGGGCGTGGGATGGCTCACGAGCGAGGAGCTATGGTGGAACGACCGGGGAGAACTCGGCACGCATGCGCCGTCAACCTACAAGATCCCGACCTGCTCGGATCTCGCACCCGATTTCCGCGTCGAGCTGATGCAAAGTTCCGCCAACCGCGAAGACACGATCTACCGGTCGAAAGCTGTCGGCGAACCGCCGTTGATGCTGGCGCTGTCGGCTTTCCACGCGATTCGCGACGCGCTCGCCGATACCATGGGCGATGCTCCCGCGCTGCAGGCACCCGCGACTCCCGAGGCGATTCTGCGCGCGCTCGAGGGAAGCAGCGATGAATGAGTGGATCGACGAACTCAGTGATATCTGTGCGGCCGACGAGCCCGCGGTCCTCGTGACCGTCGCGGGCATCCGGGGGTCCGCGCCGCGCGAGATCGGCGCAAAGATGATTGTCACGGCCAGCGAGACGATCGGCACGATCGGCGGTGGCCAGCTCGAGTACCAGTGCACGCGCGTGGCCGTGGGGCTGTTCGAGGACGAGGCAATGTCACTGCGCAGCTTCCCCTTGGGGTCGTCCATGGGCCAGTGCTGCGGCGGTGTAGTGGAAATTCTGTTCGAGCCACTGGTCGACGGCATGCCGGCCTGGCTGCGCGATCTCAACGCCCTGCATGGCCAGCGCGAGCCGGCGATCATTGCAACGCGCATCTCGCGTTCGTCATCGACCAAGTTCGTCGTTACAGCAGACCAGGTGTTCGGTGCCGAGGCCGCCGATGCGCGAATTATCGCGACGGCGCGCGCGATCCTCGACGGTGATCGCAGGGCGGCGAGGGACGTGCAGCTGTTCTTCGAACCGGTTGTCGTGCCGGACCTCAACATCGCCGTGTTCGGTGCTGGCCACGTCGGCAGCGCCGTGGTCGCGACGCTGTCGAGCCTCGACTGCAATATTCGCTGGATCGACAATCGGCGCAGCATATTCCGCCAGGTACCCGCAAATGTCCGCGCTGTCGAGGCGGCAGACCCGTCGCTCGAGGTTGCCGCCATGCCCGCGGGTGCATTCTATCTCGTCATGACGCACAGCCATGCGCTCGACTTCGATATCTGTGACCGTATCCTGCGCCGCCGCGATGCCCGCTACTGCGGCCTGATCGGGTCGCGGTCCAAGCGGCGACGTTTCGAAAAACGTTATCGTCAGCAGGGTATGCCCGAGGAGTTGATCGATTCGCTGGTATGCCCGATCGGTGTCGATGGTATCAGCGGCAAGAAGCCGGCCGAGATCGCCGTCGCCGCGGCTGCCGAGCTGCTCAAGCTCTACGAGCAGTCGGCGCCTGCAGAAAGCGCGTATCCCGACAACGTGCATCCACTGCGGCGCTGACATGGACGCCTATCTTCTCGACTGGTTGAACCTGCTCGTGCGATGGTTGCATTTCATCGTCGGAATCGCGTGGATCGGATCGTCGCTGTATTTCATCTGGCTGGACAATCACCTGCAGCCGCCCGAGGATCCGGAAGACGACGCGAAAGGCGTCGGGGGCGAGGTCTGGTCGGTGCACGGCGGCGGCTTTTATCATGCCCAGAAGTACCGTGTGGCGCCCGGCAAGCTGCCCGATCGACTGCACTGGTTCAAGTGGGAAGCCTACTGGACCTGGATGTCGGGTATGTTCCTGCTCGGCCTCGTCTACTGGTACGGCGCTGACGTCTACCTTGTCGATCGCTCGGTAGCCGACCTGTCGTCCGCAGCGGCGATTGGCATCGCAATCGCGTTTGTCCTTGGCGGCTGGGTGGTTTACGACCTGTTGTGCAAGTCGCCGCTCGCACGTGACGATCGCATATTCGGCGTCGTGCTGCTGCTGCTCGTTGCGCTGCTGGCCTGGGGACTCTGTGAACTGTTCAGTGGCCGCGGTGCGTACATCCATTTCGGCGCCGTGCTTGGCACGATCATGGTCGCCAATGTGGCCCATGTCATTATTCCCGGGCAACGCAAGATGGTGGCCGCGGCAGAGCGGGGCGAAGCGCCGGATCCAGCACCCGGAATCAGGGCCAAGCAGCGTTCCGTGCACAACACCTACTTCACGCTACCCGTGCTGTTCGTCATGACGAGCAATCACTACGCGATGACCTACAGTCACGAATACAACTGGCTGATCCTCGTCGGCATCGCGCTCGCGGGCGCATTGATCCGGATCTACTTCGTTGCTCGCCATAATGGCCGGGCATCGTTGCTGCCGGCCATCCTGGCCGTGTTGTTGCTGGCCGGCATCGCCGCCGCGATCGCCCCGCGCTCAGCGCACGAAGGCGCCGCAGCGGTGTCGTTCGACCAGGTGCGGGTTGTGGTCCACGCACGTTGCACCAACTGTCATTCCGCCACTCCCGTGCATCCAGCGTTTCCGGCTGCGCCCCTCGGCGTCATGTTCGATAGCGATGAGCAAATCGTGGCCGACGCGGCACGCATCTACCAGCAAACCGTCGTGACGCGCGTCATGCCGATCGGCAATCTCACGGCGATGACCGATGCCGAGCGTTCGATCATTGCGCAGTGGTACACGGCGTTACAGGATTGATTGATGACGACACCTGCCTATCCCAGGGACATGCGAGGCTATGGACGGCGGCCGCCCGATGCCGACTGGCCGGACGGTGCACGGACGGCCGTGCAGTTCGTGATCAACTACGAAGAGGGCGGTGAGAACTGCGTGTTGCACGGCGACACGGCGGCCGAGGCGTTCCTCTCGGAGATCGTCGGCGCGCTGCCGATCGAAGGACAGCGCCACATGAACATGGAGTCGTTGTACGAATACGGCTCACGCGCGGGATTCTGGCGGCTGTACCGGCTCTTTACCGAGCGCGGTGTGCCGGCCACCGTTTTCGGCGTGGCGATGGCGCTCGAACGCAACCCGGAGTCCGTCGCGGCGATGCAGGAAGCCGGTTGGGAGATTGCGAGTCATGGCTATCGCTGGATCGACTACCAGTTCGTCGACGAGGCGACCGAGCGCAGGCACTTCGAGCGCGCGCTCGCGATTCACGAACAGGTCACAGGAGCGCGACCGGCGGGCTGGTACCTCGGTCGATGCAGCCCGAACAGCCATCGCATCGCAGCCGAGGCAGGTGGCTTCGTCTACAACGCCGACAGCTACGCGGATGACCTGCCTTACTGGGACTACACGTTCGCGGATCCGCAGCTCGTGGTCCCGTATACACTCGACGCCAACGACATGCGTTTCGCGACGCCGCAAGGCTTCAATTCGGGGCAACAGTTTTTCGACTACCTCAAGGATTCCTTCGACACCTTGCATGCCGAGGGCGGCCGCATGATGTCGGTCGGGCTGCATTGCCGTCTCGCCGGGCGACCAGGCCGGGCGGCAGCGGTTGCCCGGTTCCTGGACCACGTCGCATCCGCTGACGGCGCCTGGGTAACGACGCGCATTGCAATCGCCAGGCACTGGCGCGGGCGCCACCCGGCGCAGGAGGCTTAATGGACACGCACGATTTCATCGCACGCTATGGCGGCATCTACGAGCATTCGCCCTGGGTGGCGGAGGGTGCCGCGGCATTGGCAACCGAGACGGACGACATGGCGCAGGTTGCCGAGCTCATGGCGGACTGCGTCGACAATGCGACACGCGAGAAACGGCTCGCGCTGATTCGTGCGCACCCGGACCTGGCCGGGAAGGCGCAGGTCGCCGGCGAGCTGACGGTGGACTCGACGGCCGAGCAGGCGAGTGCCGGGCTCGACCAGTGTTCGGCGGACGAATACGAGCGTTTCCAGGCGCTCAACGCAGCCTATCGCGAAAAATTCGGTTTCCCCTTCGTCATGGCCGTGCGCGGCAGCAGTCGCGGCGACATTCTCGAGGCCTTCGCAGCACGGCTCGACAATGACTACGAGTTGGAATTCGAAACCGCACTCGTGGAAATTCACAAGATTGCCCGGCTGCGGCTCGAGGCCATGGGGGAGGAAGCATGAGTGGTTCGATCAGTAAATGGGTGCAGCTCGAGCAGCCGCGACTCGGTACCCGCGTAACCTACGTCACTGACGAGTTCTTCGGTGCCAAGGAAAGGCTGATCGATGCGGCCGACCCGGTATTCATCGAAGACAAGTACGACGAGCACGGCAAGTGGATGGATGGCTGGGAGAGCCGCCGCCGCAGGGGGGCGGGCCACGACTACTGCGTCATCCGGCTGGGTGTGCCGGGCATTATTCATGGGCTCGATATCGATACGAGTCACTTCACGGGTAACTACCCGCCGCGGGCATCGATCGAGGTCTGCGCCAATGATTCGCAGGAGGTCCCGGAGGACGGCTGGGTCGAAATCGTCCCCGAGACTGAGCTTGCGGGTGATGCGCACCATTACCTGGATGTGCGCGACGACAACGTGTGGACTCACGTGCGCCTGCACATTTATCCCGACGGCGGCATCGCAAGGCTGCGAATCTACGGCGAGATCCGCCCCGACTTCGCGGGCGTCGACGGCTTCGTGGACCTGGCGGCGATCGAGCATGGCGGGCGCGCGCTGCTGGCCAGCGACGAGCATTACGGAAGCATCCAGAACCTCACTGCCCCGGGCCGCGGACTCAACATGGGCGACGGCTGGGAAACGGCGCGCAGGCGCGGCCCCGGGAATGACTGGGTCATCATCGCCCTTGGGCGGCCGGCGGTCATCGCGCGGGCCGAAATCGACACGGCACACTTCAAAGGCAACTACCCGGATCGCGTGTCGCTCGAGGCTGCCATGTTCGAGAGCGACGATGAGGCCGTCGGCGACCACGATCGGTGGCAGACCCTGATGCCCGAGGCGAAACTCAAGATGGACCAGCAGCACTACTTTGACGACGCACTGCAGCCCGTCGGCCAGGTGAGTCATGTTCGCGTCTCCATCTACCCGGATGGCGGTATCAGCCGCGTGCGGCTCTTCGGCCAGGTTCATGGCTGAGCGTCAAGTCGCCCTGGCGCCACTACCACTGACGAGCGAGCGTTTCGCGCCGTACGGCGACGTCATCGAGGCGTCCCGCGGTGATGCGGCGGCCATGAACGAGGCGCGTTTCGAGCGTTTCGACAATCTTTGCGACGTGGATGCCGCAGAAGGTGGCAGCGTGTCTGTCAGTATCGCACGCTGCCGCACGGCGACCGAGCTGCCGCTGCGCATCGACAAGCTCGAAAGGCATCCGCTGGGAAGCCAGGCGTTCATCCCGCTGCAGCTCTGCGAAATGGTGATCGTCGTTGCGCCACCCGGCGAGTCGGTCGACCTGTCGGAACTGCGTGCTTTCGTAACGAAGCCGCGGCAGGGATTCAACTACCATCGGGGCACGTGGCACATGCCGCTGATCGCGTTCTCGACAGGTCACGAGTTCCTCGTGATCGACCGGGGCGGAGCAGAGACCAATTGCGAGGAAGTCGTCCTGGACGACGCCGTCATGCTGGAGGCTGTCTGATATGCGGCAGGCGTTTCAGGCTTCGATCCTGCATTGCCTGGCCGACCCGGGCGAGGAATCGCGCGCGTCGGCAATCGAGTTCTTCGAAGACGGCCTGTTGATCGTCGAGGATGGCGATGTGCTCGAAGCGGGTCCCGCCGACGTTCTGCTGCCGGGCCTTGGCGAGGACGTGAAGATCACGCCTTACCCCGGAAAACTCATCGTTCCAGGCTTCATCGATTGCCACGTGCATTTTCCGCAACTCGATATCATTGCGTCTTATGGCGAGCAGTTACTCGACTGGCTGAACCGCTATGCGTACCCGGCCGAGGCGCGGTTCGCGGATCCGGACCATGCCCGCGAGGTCGCCGCAGCATTCGTCGATGAAATGCTGGCCAACGGTACGACCACGGCGCTCGTCTTCGGGACAGTGCACGCGCACTCGGCCGACGCAATTTTTGAAGTCGCGGCCGCACGCGGCATGCGCCTGATTGCCGGGAAAGTGCTCATGGACTGCAACTGTCCTGAGGAGCTGCGTGACGACGCCACCACGGGTATTGCCGACAGCAGGGCCCTGATAGAGCGCTGGCATGGCAAGGGCCGCCTCGGTTATGCAATTACGCCGCGCTTCGCGTTGACATCGACGCCCGGGCAACTGGCAGCGGCTGGTCAGCTCGCGCGCGACTATCCCGACGTGTGGATTCATACGCACCTCGCCGAGAACTTGGCTGAGGTCGAAGAGATTGCGAAGTTGTATCCCGAGCGATCGAGTTACCTGGACGTCTACGATCATTTCGGGCTGCTGCGCGAGCGAGCAGTGTTCGCGCATTGCCTGCATATGAGCGACACGGATCGGTCATCGATGGCGCAGAATGGTGGCGCCGTTGCGTTTTGCCCGACGTCGAACCTGTTCCTGGGCAGCGGCCTGTTCGACCTGGCGGCCATGCGGGCGGCGAGCGTTCGCTGCGGGCTCGGTACCGACGTCGGGGGTGGCACGAGCCTCTCGCTGTTGCGGACGGCGAGCGAGGCCTACAAGGTCCTGCACCTGCAGGAGCATGCCTTGCCTGCCGCGCGTGCACTGTTCCTGGCAACGCTTGGTGCGGCCGAAGCGCTCTATCTCGATGACCGGATCGGCAATTTTCTCGCGGGCAAGGAAGCGGACTTCGCAGTGCTGGATTTCGACGGCTCCGGTCTTACAGCGCGGCGTACGGCGGCCGCAGAGACCATCGATGAGAAGCTGTTTGCGCTCATGACGCTTGCGGACGACCGGAATATCGCGGCCACCTACATTCGCGGCCAGCTGCAGGCCCGCTAATCGTTTCGACTGAAACGGTCGATTTTTCCCAATCGACTGGATTTGATGGCGTAAGTCTCTGGGACAAAATATATTTCCCATTCAATGCAAGACCATAAGAACAACAAACTCAACACCGCATTCTTCCACTTACTCCGGCCCCTGGCGCGTCTCTTCCTGCGCTTCGGTCGTGGCTACCGGGAGTATTCGGAGCTGTCGAAGAATGCTTTCGTGGCCGTAGCCTCGGAAGACTATGGTGTGCACGGCCGCCCGACCAATGTCTCGCGGATTGCCGCCATGACCGGTCTGACGCGCAAGGAGATCAGCCGTATTCGCGGCCGTATCGAGCGCGGCGAAGGCGCGGTCGTCGAGCGCGGCACGCCCGTGCAGGAAGTCATCGAAGGCTGGCGAGCGAACGAAGAGTTCCTTGACGCGGACGGCGAGCCTGCAGCGCTGCCGATAGACGGGAGTACGGGTTCTTTCCGGTCGCTGATCAAGCAGTACGCCGGCGATATTCCCGAGGGGGCGATGAAGAAGGAGCTGCAGCGCATTGGTGCCGTCGAGTGCGATGGCCATTCGCTGACGCTGCAGCCCGCCGATCCCGGAATTCAGGAAGCGGAGGAACTAATGGCTGCACAACTGCGAGCTGGTCCTTACCCGTTGCTGGCGGCCATGGCCAGGAACGAGACCGTCACCAGGGAAGAGGACCAGTGGCCGCAGCAGACGGTTACCCGCAACACGATCAGGCGGTCCGATATCCGCCGTGTTCGTAAACTCGTCTCGGTTCGACTCCGCGCGACGACGACGAACATTGCCGACCTCCTGGACGCCTACGCGGCGCTGCACAACGGGGACAGCGACGAGAAGCTCGTGCCTGTTTCAGCCGGTGTGTTTTACGCCGAGGGTATCGATACCGACGACTAGGCAATCAGCCGGAAATGCGCACTTCCGCCTCGAGCGTCGACGGGGCCGTCATCGAGTTCGTGATCAGGCAGCTTCGTTCCGCCTTCTCCAGCAGTTTATGGGCCTTTTCCTCGCTGCTACCTGCCGGCACTGTCAGCTCGGCCTTTACATCGAACTTCGTAAACTGCGTGACACGCTCGATCTTGTCGAGAGTGCCGACGGCTTCGCAGCTCAGATGCTCCCACTCGAAGCGCGCGGCGCGTGCGATAGCCCGAAATGACAGCACGAAACAATCGGCGACGGCGCCGACGAGCAACGTCTCGGGCGACCACACGTCGCCGGGACCGCCGAACTGGGGCGGTCCCGCGGTGCTGAGGTCGTCCAGACCCTGGCTGGACAGCGTGACGTTCGATTCCGCCGCCGTCGTTGCGGACACGGCGTAATGATGGGGAAAGTCCTGCATGGCAAATGCCTGTCGTCGGTGACGGGTTGCGCATAGATTAGCGCAACCGCGGGAAATTCAAGTATCGGATTTCCGCTATACGTCGCGCGCGGGCTTCACCTGCGGTGCCAGGCGGTCCAGCAAGTGGGACATTTCCGGCTTGTTTGCTCGCAGTTCCTCGATCGAAAACCCGGTCATTTCGTAGGGCAGGACCAGCCAGTCGCTGGTCTTGTGGACGAAGTACTCGGGCTCGCGCAGGGTCTTTTCGCTGGGGCGGTACCAGACACTTGCAACGCGAATGTCCTGCGGCAGGTTGCGGCGCGTCTTCCTCGTTAGCTGCTCGATGACTGCGGCCACGCTCGAGCCCGTGCTGTAGACGTCGTCAACGATCAGCATCGAGTGGTGTGCGCAGAGGTTCTCGAGCAGGTACTGCAGTCCGTGGACGCGGATGGACTCGGCCGTGTTGACCATCTGGTTGTAGCGCGGCGCGCCCGTGTAGGAGGTCCGAATGGCGATATGGTCGGTCTTGACGCCGAAGTACTCGAGCCCTTCCTGCACAGCGATGCCGACCGCGCTGCCGCCGCGCCACAGTCCCACCAGGAAGTCCGGCTCGAAGCCGGCCTCGAAAACATCGGCCGCCAGCTGGAACGAGTCGCGGAGCAAATCATCCGCTGCGATAAATCGTTCGTTCATTGTTGTTGTACCCGGGCTGTGCTGCGTTAGAATTGGACTCCGTAGTATACCGGCAGCCGCGAGTCCGAGGACACATGGAAAAGACAGTTCTTTCAGCCCAGGACCTCCTCGAGGACTCCGTGGAACTCGGCATCAAGATTCTCGAAAGTGGTTTCGAGCCTACGATGATCATCGCGATATGGCGAGGTGGCACGCCGGTCGGCATGTCGGTTCAGGAGGTCATGTCCTATTGTGGCCTCGAGTCCGATCATATCGCCATACGCACGTCTTCTTACGTCGGTGTGGACCAGCGCGGCGCCGTCGCCGTGCATGGCCTGAACTACATCATCAAGAAGATCTGCCATGATGACCGCGTGCTGATCGTGGATGACGTTTTCGACACGGGCAATACGATCGTGGCGGTCATCGACGAACTTACCAGGCGCGCGCGCGGCAATACCCCCGAGGATATCCGTGTTGCCGTGCCCTGGTTCAAGCCCAGCCGCAACGAAACCGATATCGTCCCGGACTACTTCCTGCACGAAACCGCCGAGTGGCTCGTATTTCCGCACGAACTCGACGCGCTCACGCCCGAGGAACTGCGCGAGCGAAGGCCGGACATCGCGGCGATCGTGCAGAGTGTGAAATCGCAGGCGCTGTCGGCCTGAGCAGGAACGTGCGGCGGATCTGCGTTTACTGCGGCTCCAACTCGGGAATCCGGCCTGACTACGCGGATACGGCGCGGGACCTCGCCGACGCTCTGATTCGACACGATCTCGAACTCGTCTACGGGGGCGCCGACAAAGGCGTTATGGGCGTGCTGGCAAATGCCGTACTCGAGCGCGGCGGCAAGGTGCACGGCGTGATCCCGCAGATGCTCTGCGACAAGGAGATCGCACACCAGGGGCTGACGGAGCTGCACGTAGTGTCATCGATGCATGCTCGCAAGTCGATGATGGCGGCACTGTCAGACGGCTTCATCGCCATGCCCGGAGGATTCGGTACGCTCGAGGAGATCATCGAGATCATCACCTGGGGGCAGCTTCGATTCCACGACAAACCCTGCGGCCTGCTCAATGTCGGCGGATTCTTCGATCACCTGTTGAGCTACCTCGACCACGCGAGCGCCGAGGGTTTCCTGCGCCCAGAGAATCGGCGCATGTTACTCGATGACGCGACGGCCACCGGCCTGATCCAGCAGTTCGAGCGTTACACGGCGCCACACGTCGACAAATGGGTCAGCTAGGCGTCCTGTCGAACAACAGGCGCAGCCGGCCCTTCGTGGGTGAGCGCAGGTTCTTGCCATGGAGCGCGTAATGAATGCCGAATTTCCGGCCGCTAAGACCGGGGCCCGGGCAGACGCGTAGCGGGGAACCGAAAACGTCGACGGGTTCGCCCACCGGTATGTTCCTGAGCTTGCAGGTAATGTGAATGGAGTTGTCGCGCGGGCTCACTGATGGGTAGGAAGACGCTGCATCAGGCTCGCATTCGACGAAGCCATTGTCGCGCCTGGTTTTCGGTAGCCTGTCCGCGATATACAGATCGGGGTCGTTCGGCAAAACGAGAGCCAGCGAGGCATCGACGACCGGTTCCTGTCCCTGGTTATAGACCACGAGCTGGATCTTCTGGGCGTGCGTTTCGAACAGGAATTCCCGGTCCTGGTCTTCGTACTTGTGCCGAATCTGTTCCATTTCCTGCATGAGTTCATCTGGAGTGCGGCTGACGTACGGGTCATCGGAGCCGAAAAGCCTCGCGTGGACCAGCCTGGCCATGATTGACGTCGACCCTGTGTCCTTCGAGTCGAGCTGAATCTTGATGAGCTGTTCCAGCTTGTTTGCGGCCACGGCCGATGGCAATTCGGCGAGATCGCAACAGGCGAGGTCGAGGTGCTTGTGAATGATCTCACCCTGAAAGCCGACCTCGATGCTGCTGCCGGACACCGAGTCCTGGAACTGCTTCTCGAAAAGCGCCTGGAGCTGGCGCCTGCCCATCTTGATGGCCGCGTCGTTGACGCGCATATAGGCATCGCCGCGGCGCAATTCCTCCGAGAAGTCGACGCGCATCATGTAGGGCCGCTCCCTGCAATCGGTCACGGCGAATACGCCGATCTGTTTTCCGTCAACGTTTAAGGGCTCGTAGCTGATCGCTACCGACGGTTCGATGTACTCGTTGACGAGCTCGCAATACCGGGGCTTGCCCGAGAAATCCTTGTCGCTAACGGGGTGATACGACTTGCGGCCGGCGTCGTCGCAATCGACCCCGATGACAATGAGCCGCGTCCCCTCGACCGAGGCATTCGCGATCGCAACGACGTCGCGCAGGAAGTCGCGTATGCCATTCGAGCCGTAGGGCTGCTTTCGGAACTGGACGCCGGCGCCAGGCGCGGCCGATTCGACGAATTTTGACAAGCGATTCATGATAATCGCTAATTCTGACCGATTATGTCGAAAAGGGCGGGAACCAATCGACACTTCTGTGCTGTTGTCGGCGTCCCGGCGACGTTTACAGCCAGCGCTGTTTTGGGGAACATGGCCCGATGCCTGGATTGAGCGCTCTCGAGATCGTCGCGGCGACACCGCCCGACATTGACGTTGCCGACGTTGCCGCGGAGGTACGCGCGCAGTTCGGGCTCGCCGGCGACTACACGCCGCTTGTCAGCGAGCGCGACCAGAACTTTCGCCTGGTGACGCCGGAAGGTGACAGGTTCGTCGTCAAAGTGACCAGCACGGCCGAGAACGACGTTGTCAGCGATTTCCACGTTGCGACGCTGTTACACCTCGAAGAGCAGGGCGGCGCCCCTGCACCCGCGGTCATTCGTACAACCGGGGAAGAGGCGGCAGGGCGTATCGAGTGCGACGGGCAGCCCACGATGCTGCGCATCGTGACCTGGCTCGAAGGCATACAGCTGTCCACGAGTACGCTTCGAAAGGACACGGCGCGCGATCTGGGCGCGCGGCTGGCCGAGCTCGATCTCGCATTGCAGGGCTTTTCGCATCCTGGCGAAAACACCGTGCTGTTGTGGGACCTGCAGCGACTTTTGGAGCTGCGCGAGCTGCTGGGGTTCATCGATTCCGCAGCGGTTTCATCTTCGGTTGCGGCTGTGATCGACGACTTCGAACGCAATGTAGCACCGCGAATCGGTTCACTGCGGCGCCAGGTGATCCACGGGGACGCGAATCCCGAGAACGTACTGCTCGACGAGTGCGGACAGCGCGTAACTGCATTTATCGATTTCAGCGACAGTCTCAACGCGCCATTGATCTTCGACCTCGCGATTGCAGGCGCATACCTCAGGACAAGGGAGGACGATTCGCTCGCTTTGATCGCGCCCTTCGTCGCGGCCTATCATGCGGTGCTGCCATTACACGACGCGGAGTTCGACCTGCTATTCGACCTGGTCCGGGCCCGACTCGCGATGACGATCGCAATCCTCTACTGGCGACTCGGCGCGCGCGGAGCAGACGATTCCTATCGGGAGAAGACCTTGCGAAGCGAGTCAGGGGCGATTCGATTCCTGGATGCCCTGGACGGACTGGGCAGGGACGGTTTTCTCGCGAGACTCGGGCAGGAGCCAGGAATACCCTAACTGCTGTTGTAGGGATCGAATCCGCCACCCTGGCCGCCAGCTTCGCCGTCGTCGGACACGACAAATGCCTTTATCTGTAGATTATTTCCCAGATTGTAGTCGAGACCTTCGGGATTCGCCAAGCAACTGAGAGACAGTTCCTTAAACGTCTGTGCGTGGCCCCGTACCATCAGACGTTCCATTCCCGACCTGTGCAAAGACCTGATGAGCCTCGACGTTGCGCTATCAATAATGCTGATGTTTGGCGCCGGATGCTACCTGCTGCTGGGCGCCCGTCTCGTCGCGTCGAAACGCGAGGTTGGCAGCATACCGATCGGCGTGTTGTTCATCGTTATCAGTATCTGGGTTGCTGGCGGCGCGATCGAAATGCTCGCGGACAGTTTCGCGATCTTCTCGATCGGACGAACCGGGCATTTCATTGGTACGGCACTGGCGCCGATCGTAGCCTACGTGTGTTTCCGTGAGTACACGGGATCCGATACGCCCGCGCGCACGCTCGCGTTGCTCAGCATCATTCCCGCACTGTCGGTATCGCTGGCCGCTACCAACGTCTACCACGAGTTCATGTGGTACCTGCCGATAGCAAACGAAGCGGGCGAGTTCCTCACAAGACCGCAGCGCTGGGCCCCCTGGTTCCTGTACGTGCATCTCCCGTACAGCTACGCCGTCATCGGCGCGGCAATTATCACACTCGTGATACACAGCTCGGCCGTAGCACCTGCTCACCGCCGCGGGCTGTACCTGTTGATCGCGGCCTGTATCGTGCCGCTGACCGCGACGCTGGCCTATGATATCGGTATAGGTCCGAACACGATTTCCTATGTGCCGTTGGTCTTTACGGCGATGCTGCCCGTTTACGCATGGCTGATTCTCGGCGAGAAGATCATCGAATTCACGCCGCTGGCTTATGAGACCGTATTCCAGAATATGCAGGACCCGGTCGTTGTCATCGACGACCAGTGCCGTGTGATCGGCCTCAACCACGGCGCCGAGAATATGTTGTCTATCGAGGAGTCCGACGCGCTGCGCGAACCGCTGCAGAGCCTGTTCAGTGATGACACGCCGGAGGTATTCGATGCCCTCGAGTCCGGCAGGCCGCAGAAGATGATGACGGCTACGGGTCGCTTCCTGCACGTGCAGGTGTCGGAAATCGATACCGACAAGTCGTCGGTGCGGGGCGGGCAGGTGCTCATGTTCCGTGATGTTAGCGACGTCGAGAAAGCACAGAGCGAAGTTCGCAACAATGAGAAGCTGCTGCGAACGCTGATCGATCATTCAGTGAATGGCGTGATTCGCTTTCGCTGGGAGGACGAGGACGGCAAGAAAACGCTGCGCAGCACATTCGCGAACGCAGCCGCCGGCCGGTTCCTCGAAACGGGTACCGATGACCTGGCCGACCGGTCCGCCGAGGACATCATCCGGCGAGCGACGGACGGCATGGGCGAGGATGAGGTAGCGAAAATCGCGCAGCAGTTCGACGCGGCGATGAAACATGGCGAAAACCTCGACGTCGACGTGCGGCAACGCAAGGTCGGTGCGGACCTCTGGCTCAATATGATCTGTGAACCCGTAGGCGACGATATCGCGGTCACGTTCGTGGACATCACGGATCGCAAGGTCAAAGAGCGACAGATGGAGTCCATCGCCACATCCGATCCGCTGACAGGCGTTCTGAACCGGCGCGGCTTCGAAAGCGACGCGGCGCAGAGGTTGTCGGACAGCGACGACGATGCGACAGGGGCGTTGCTGTTCATCGATCTGAACGAATTCAAACAGATCAACGACCGCTACGGTCACGAAGTGGGCGACGAACTGCTGCGGATTGCGGCCGAGAGGCTGTGCAAAAACCTGCGCTCCTGCGACATCATCGGCCGGCCTGGCGGAGACGAGTTCGTTGCCCTGGTTCCCGACGTCACCGCAGACGTTGCGGACAAGCTCGCCGTGCGCCTGACCAATGGCCTGGAACAACCGTATAACATTGGCGACAAGACGCTGCAATGCGCTGCGAGCATCGGGCTTGCCCTCTACCCGCAGAACGCCAACACGCTGACGGGACTGTTGCGTGAGGCCGACAAAGCCATGTACAGGGCCAAGGCCCGTACTCGCGGCGTGACCCGAATCAAGGGCAACAATCTGCTCGAGAAGGCGATGTAGCGTCTCGCTGTCCTTCAGAATCCCCAACAACCTGAAATAAAAACCGGCCTGCCGAGGTCTCATAGTGAAACCCAAAGGAGTTTCACTCATGATCGCCGGATTCCGTCCAGACCTGCGCTCGACCATCCTGGGCACTTTCGCTTTCGTGATGGTGCTTAGCCTTGCCTGTAGTTCCTATCTTCAATACGGCCATGCCGACGTGCCGGTTGCGGCGACGGCCGCCGAGATCCGGCCGCTCGCGGCAGGGGACAAGGCGCCATACTTCACGGTGGAAACGGTCGACAAGGAACGCTTCGACTTCGACCCGAGAAACCTCGAGCGGCCCGTCGTGCTCATCTCGTTCCGCGGCGGCTGGTGTCCGTTCTGCAACATGCATCTGTCAGAACTACGTCACGTCCTGCCCGAGATCAGCGCCATGGGTGTCGATGTCCTGTTCCTGAGTGGCGACCGTGCCGAGCTGCTGTACGAGAGCCTGAGCCGCGAAGCCCGCGAAGATATCGAAGGGCTTAACTACACGATCCTTTCGGACGCAGATGCGCAGGCGGCTATCGCCCTGGGAATCGCGTTCAAGGCCTCTGACAAGACGATCCAGCGCCGTCTCGACAAGGGGCAGGACATTGAGCGCTCCTCGATGGCTCGACATGGCGTTTTGCCGGTGCCGGCCGTCTTTGCGATCAGTCGCGACGGAGTGATCACCTACGCCTTTGCCGATCCCGACTACAAGGTGCGCCTGCCGGCCGACGAACTCGTGGCGGCGGCGTCCGAACTGGTCGCGCGATAGCAGAACGCCGCTGGCTAGTGGTAGGCTTCGTGCTCACGAGAGGGCCCGGAGACCCCATGGTTACAGTGATCGTTCTTATCAAGGCGGAGACCAGCCGCATTCCCGATCGGGCTGACCAGGTCACCGGGCTGGCCGGTACCGAACCCGGCCTGGACTGATGAGCGACGCTCGTAGCGGCGGCCCCATTGCGCGGGCAATCCGGGCTGCCACCAAGATAGAACCCAACGAGCTGACGGCAACGCTGCTGTCATTCGTGTTCGTCTTCATCCTGATGACGGCATATTTCATCCTGCGCCCGGTGCGCGACGCCCTGTCATCGGACTGGACCGATGCCGAGTTGAGCTGGCTCTGGACCTCGACGTTCTTTTTCTCGCTCGTCGCCGTCAGTATCTACGGGGCCGTTATCTCCCGCGTGCGTTTCAGGGTGATCGTGCCAAGCGTCTACACGTTCTTTGCGGCGACCTTTATCGGCTTCTACGTGCTTGGATCGACGCTGGGCGACAACGACTTCGTAAACCGCGCTTACTACGTCTGGCTCAGTGTCTTCAGCCTGTACCACCTGTCCGTATTCTGGACGTTCATGTCCGGTCTCTACAACAAGGACCAGGCCAAGCGCTTGTTCAGCATCATCGCGATGGGTGCGAGCGCCGGCGCGATCGTGGGCCCGTCGATCCCGACGTTCTTCGCCGACAATATCGGCACCCTGAACCTGTTGCTGATCGCCGCAGTCCTGCTGCTATTGCCGATCCCTATCATCTGGAAGCTCGAAGACCTGCGCGGCAGCCAGCTCGGTAACGAGGACCTGCAAGCGGATTTGTCGGGTGAGCAGAAGCTGGCCACGAACCCGTTCTCCGGATTCACCAACTTCGTCAGCAATCCCTACCTGCTCGCGATTGGCCTGTTCATCCTGCTGTATGTTGTCATGAACACGTTCATCTATTTCGAACTCAGAAAGATGATGGGCGATTTCGATCGCGAAGTACGCACGCAGATCTGGGGCGGCATCGACCTCGCCGTTAATTCGCTGGCCCTCGTCACGGCCCTGTTTGCCACCGGCAGGCTGGCGACCCGCGTCGGCATGCCGTCGACGCTGGCGCTGATACCCGCGCTCATGGTCGGCGGCTGGGTTGTCGTTGCGCTGAGCCCGGTGTTGGCCGTTCTTGTCGGACTGCAGGTCATTCGGCGCGCCGGCAATTACGCGATTACGCGTCCCGGGCGGGAGATGCTGTACACGGCTGTTGACGCCGATACGCGCTTCAAAGCCAAGCCCGTTATCGACATCGTCGTTTACCGAGGCGGCGACGTCATGACGGCGTGGCTGTACACGGCACTTACGGCGACGCTCGGCCTCGGCCTGGCGGGCGTGGCCGCGATTGCGGCAGTCATCGCGGCGATCTGGGCGGGCGCCGGCGTCTTCCTTGGCCGTGCGTACGATCGCGGCGGGGACGTTAAACAGGTCGACGCCAACACGGAGGAGAATCAAGATGGCGCTTAGGAACACGACAGAAGAATTTGGCACCTTGGCCAAGGTGTTGCACTGGCTCGTGGCCATCGGAATATTAGCGCTCATTTACCTGGGCCTGGAGCAGTCGGGCATGGAACGCGGCGATGCAAAGACGCAGATTCGCTTCATACACGGCTCGATCGCATTGGCGGTGTTCTCCCTGATGACGCTGCGAATCGTCTGGCGTTTCATGAACGACGTGCCGGGGCATCCCGAGGGCATGCCGGGCTGGCAGAAGCTCAGCGCGAGTGTCGTGCACTGGGGTCTCTACCTCTTCGTCTTCGTGCAACTCGTATCGGGTGGTATGACGGTCGCCACGGGCGGCAAGGCGTTGCCGTTCTTCGGCTTGTTCTCGATACCGCTGCCGGTTGCCGAAGATCACGACAACCACGAATTCTGGGAGGAGATTCACGAGTTCTCGTGGAAGATCGTCGCGGCCCTGCTCGTCGTACACGTCGTCGGCGCGATCTACAATCACTTCATTGCGAAGAATGACGTCTTGCGCCGCATGACCGTGGGTAACAGGTAGCCATGCTGATCGAGCGAGTATCGTGAAGAAATCCGCGCCCAGCTACGAGACGCAGGAGCTCAGGGAATTCGGGGAAGTGCTGCGTGGCCGGCGCACGATCAACCTGTTCCTGCAAACGCCGGTCCCGGAAGAACTCGTACACGAAGCGCTGGAAGCGGCGACCTGGGCTCCCAACCATCACGTCACCGAGCCCTGGCGTTTTATCCTGCCGGGACCGGAGACGGTCGACAGGATTCTCGCGCTCTGCAGGGAAATGGTAACGGCCGCAAAGGGCAAAGAACTCGGCGAACACAAGCGCAAGGCCTGGACGGAGAAGCCGGGCTGGCTCGTCGTGACCTGCCAGCGCAGCGATGACGAACTGCGAGAACGAGAAGACTACGCAGCCTGCAGCGCCGCCGTGCAGAATTTCATGCTTTATCTATGGAAGGCCGGCGTTGGGTCGAAGTGGACAACGGGCGCGATTACGCGCGAGGCCCGCTTCAATGACATCGTCGGCATCGACACGGACGAGGAATTCGTCGTCGGCATGCTGTGGTTCGGCTACCCGAAAGTCACGCCTTCGCAGTCGCGGAAGGACCTCTCGGCAAAACTGGATAGACTGCCCTGAAGCAGTTTCGAATCGGCCGCTCAGTCCCGAGCGAGTTCCTCGGGGTGATGCACGAGATCTCCCGGTGCTATCAGCGGCCGTAGCAGGAAAACAATCGTCACTGCAATGCCCATCGTAGCCATGATGATGATCGTGTTTCGTATCGAGCCGTCGTAAATAACCGCCGCCAGCAATGCGCCACCTGCGGCGGAGAGATTCTGTAGCGTACCGATGATTGATGACGCGACTCCCGCGATCCTGGGTAGCGGATCGAGGGCGAGCACCATCGTGTTCGACATGAGGATCGCGATCGTGAACATGAACAGGCACACGCAGGTCCAGATCCACCAGAACGGCGCGTGACCGAGCCAGGCGATGATCGCGAGCTGTGCGCTTGCAATGAAGATCAGTGCAACACCAAGACCGATCAGTTGCAGCTGGTCGAAGTGCAACACGAGCAGCCGGTTGATCGCGGAACCCACGAGTATCGAGATACCTGCGCAGGCGAAGATCAGGCCGTAGGCTTCGACCGAATAGCCGTAGATCTCGACTGTAAGCGCTGCGGAAGTCGCAATTACCGACATGAAACCCGCTGGCGGCAATATCATCAGCAGCAATCCGAACACGCTTTGCCGGTGTGAAAAGAACTCGCGAAAACTCGAGACGAGTTGCCGAACGGGATGTTCGTTCACTTCCGGCCTGTGCGTCTCAACGAGGTTCTTACGGATGCCGAAGATCATCAGGTAGCCGCAAACGGCGATGGCGATGAACGGCGCACGCCAGCCCCATTGTGCGACGAGCAGAGCGCCGAAGGTCGGCGCGATTACGGG
>Ga0209567_10000071_pt1 | contig 46313 bp, 48 predicted proteins | sample COG_12_FD_184756 | JGI IMG/M metagenome (GOLD analysis project Ga0209567, IMG submission 184756) | Pelagic marine sediment microbial communities from the LTER site Helgoland, North Sea, for post-phytoplankton bloom and carbon turnover... | ecosystem: Environmental > Aquatic > Marine > Neritic... | reverse complement strand
AATCGACGTCGCGGATCGCATTGACGTGCAGGTCGGGATCGGCGATCGACGTGCCGTTGCTCGTCGTGCCCTGATGACAATCTTCACAGCTCGCGCCGGAGTCGAGATGGAATTCGTGGAGCCCTCCCATTTGGCTCCAACCCGCCGAGCCGCTGGAAAGGCCGGCGTGACAGCTCTCGCACGTCATTGGAAGCGCGTCCGCAGCGACCGTACCGTTGTCGCCTTGGCCGTCACCATGACAGTAGAGGCTCTGGCAGCCCGCGCCGCTCGCGTAGGTGCCCTGCGGGCTCAACCCACCGGCGAGATCGACCTCGGCAACCCCCTTCGTGTCGTCGAACGCATGCCCGGGGCTGAGCACGTCCACCGCTTTGACGTGACATTGCACGCAGTCGAAGCCGCCGGCGATGCCAACCGTGACGTGCGGCGTGTGCCCAGGGAAACTGATGTTCGTGACGACGCCGGCGAGATCACGCGGTGGCGAGCCAAGCACATTGTCGACGCCACCGTGACAAAAGACGCAGTCAGTCCTCCAGGCCAGAGGCTCCGCGGGCGTGTGACAGGTGTCGCAGCTCGGCCCGAGGCTTCCGGTCAGATCGGCAGCGTGACAGTTGCGACAATCGCTTTGCTGCAACTGCATGTCGTAACCATGGACGTTCGGCTGGGCGTAGCCGGCGGGATGAAACGCGTTTGCGCCGCCTGCGCCACCTATTCCGCCGGCTCCACCGACTCCGCCTGCACCACTTGCTCCGCCTGCTCCACTCGCTCCACTTGCTCCACCTGCTCCGCCTGCTCCACTCGCTCCACTCGCTCCACTTGCTCCGCCTTCTCCTGCGCCGCCCGCGCCTGCGCCGCCGTCGGGCAGACCTCCGTCCGGCTGATCAATGGCGCTACTTTCAGAGCTGCATCCGGCCAGCGCGGCGATGCAGCAAAGTGTGACCAGGAGAGCAGAGAACATCTGGAAAAGACGGGACATGACCTACTCCAAATTAATCTAGCAAGGACGGTAGCAGGGCTCACCTGCCGACATCCGTCAAATTTTGTAATCCGGTCTCGCACAACTTCTGGGTCTGGACGCAGTGCGACGCGTTTGACGCGCGTCCCCTGTTCGGTCAGACGGTCGGGCCTGCGGATGGGTCCGGCTTCATTTTGTCTTCAGGGTCGATAGGCAGCATGAGGTCTTCAAGGAAGAACGCTGCCAGGTCGTGCCTTCCCGACAAGCCCCCCTTTTTGTACACCGCCCTCGCCTGCTGTCTCGCAGTGGCCTCGGCGACCGAGCGGATCTCCGCAATGTCTTTGTGGCTCAGCCCCTTGAGCAGCAGCAAAGCGACTTCTTTTTCCGCGGGGGTTAGGTTCCAGCGATCGAACTGCTGATCGAGTGCTTCGGCGAGCCCTTTCATGAGGTCTCGCGCTTCGCTCCGCCATCGGTTCGCCTCGGCACGAGTGACCTCGAGCTGCTCAGCGAGCTCGACGGCTTCCCGCTGAGTCGCGCGCGCACGCCGGAGGGTGAGAATGAGCCGGTGAGCCATTGCGATCGAGCCCAACAGGCCCACCAGCAAGACCCCCGCCTCGGCAGCTACGTGGGCAAACGTGCTTCCTTCCCGGAGGTCAGCCCAAATGTCGATCGCCGCAAACAGGGCAACGCCCACGAACGCGAGCAAGACCCCCGCAAGGACTCGGCGCTCGGAGGTGAAAGCAGAATGCGTCATCGAGCGTATCCGTCGCGTGTAGCACATCCGACGACCAAGGAGCTGAAATCACTCGCATATCACATCTGAGGGATGGCGCGATGGCCTCCGCAGCGCCCATCTTTCGGATTGGAGGTTGCGGTTATGGATCAGTTGCTTTTCCACCCCAAGGTCGTTCACTTGCCGATGGCGCTCGCCGTCCTGATGCCTTTGGTGAGCGGCGGGGTTCTTTTCGCCTGGTGGCGCGGCTGGTTCGACCGTCGGGTCTGGGTCCTGGTTTTCTTGTTGCAGGGTGTGCTCGTCGGATCTGGCGCGATTGCCATGAACACTGGAGAACGAGAGGAAGGGCGGGTCGAGCAGATCGTGACCGAGGATCACATCGAGGGACACGAGGAGGCGGCAGAGGTCTTTGTTTGGGCCAGCGCCGCGCTCCTCCTCCTGATGGCAGGGCCGCTCGTGCTTTCGGAAAGCCGTGGGCGCCAGGCTTTGTCCTTTGGCGCCTTCCTCGGCACGTTGATCGTGTTTGCTTTGGGCTACAACGCAGGTGAGGCCGGCGGTAGGCTCGTCTATGAGCAAGGAGCCGCGCAGGTCTACGTTGACAATGGCGGTGTCGCTGGCGGTGTCCTAGACGGAGACGACGACGAAGGCGATGACAGTGACAGTCACTAAACCCGACGCGTGAGGAGTTGAGCCATGGCCCATGTTTGCCCCTGGTGGTTCGTCCGCAGCTTCGACAACCCGATCCGACGGATGCTTCACGATCCCGAGCAGATTTTCGGGGCGTTGGTGCGCCCTGGAATGCACGTCCTCGACGTCGGCTGCGGGGCGGGCTTCAACACGGAGGGCTTGGCGCGGCTGGTGGGCCCCGCGGGCCTGGTCGTCGCCGTGGATCTACAACCGCGGATGTTGGCGATGACCAAGCAACGCCTCGCGCGCGGCGAACTCTTGGCACACGCCGAGCTCATTCAATCGAGCGCAGACGATCTAGGGCTCGGCAGACGAGGGCGATTCGGATTTGCCACCGCGTTTTGGATGGTTCACGAAGTACCCGACCATGAACGGCTGTTCAAACAGTTGCATGACGTGCTCGAAGACGGAGCGTCGTTGCTGGTCTGCGAGCCGAAGCTCCATGTCAGCAGACGCGCCTTCGAAACCAGCGTAGAGGCAGCACAGCGCGCAGGATTTAACGAGTGCGATCGACCAACGGTAGCGCTGAGTCATGCTGTTCGCCTGGTGCGGCTGTGACGCGGAGGCACAGCATATCGAAGCATCTCCGGGCAGTGCAATCGACATGCACGCGGTGGCGTTTGCAGTATGGTGCGTGCATGCGGTTCGCTTCCGTCATCCTAGCGTTGTCGCTCGCCTCTTCAACGGCTTACGCCGAGGGCTGGCATGGGTCCGCGGCGGGAGGAGCGGATTTCGCTTTCGTTCCAGAGGTGACTGGCTTTGGGTTCGTCCTGTTCGAGGCAACCGGCGAGGACAAGGTCGGCAAAGGGGATGTCCGGCTATACTACAACACCGACACCATTCACCTCGAGATCGAGCGTATCCCGATGGGGAAGAACTTCGAGTTCTCGGTGGCCCTTCGAGGCGAGATTTTTTTCGCCGGCCTTCTTCATCAGTACTACCAGCAAGGCCTTCGCCGCTCGGAGCTCGGATTCAATGCGAGCTACGTCGTGCTCCTACCGAAGATTCAATGGCACGTCGCCGACCACCACACGCTCGAGGTGCTCACCAACGTGCGGTACTGGTTCTTCGGCGACAAGAATACCGACCCAACCTATATTCTCCCCGCCAACACCGTAGTCTTCGAGCCACGGCTCGGTTACATCTATTGGAACATCGATTCGCCTGGTGAGGAGTACCGCGCGTCCAAGCTGTTCCCGCGGATTGAGGGCGTTGCCGTCGGCGCATCAGTCGGCGTCGACGTGCGTTCGGATGCGCGCCCGTGGGGATTCGTCGTGGACACCCCGGACCGAAACGATCCGAACAAAGCGATCTGGACCCTCAACCAGTGGCTGCGCGCCGGATGGAACACCGGGGAACGCTTCCGGCTAGAGCTTCAAGAAACGTTCAACTGGGGTTGGTTTCAAGACGACATCACCCGCATGCGCGTCGGCGGCATGAATCCCTATGTTCTGGTGATCCCGGGTCTGCCCTGGTCCGCCAACATTTCAGAACGGTTGGCGATCGCGCAGCTCAGCGGGCACATCAAACCAAAGAAGAACAAGCCGCAAGAGCTCGGCCTGCTCGTTTCGGGCGGGACCATCAATGACCCACGCCGCCAGGGGCTCCTCGACGACTTCGGTGGAATCGGCGGCCTCGCCTTGTTTACCGATCTTCGCTGGGGCCGATGGCAGGTCTATGCCCGCCTTGGATGGGCCTTCCCAACAAACTGGCTACTCGACAACCCGCATTTTTCCGGCTTCGTCGGTCTCGGCGTAGACGCGTTCTAGACCCCGCGATCGCCTGCTCGGGCCTCATCTCATCCCTAGCCCGGGCCGCTGTTGCTACCTGAACGACCGCCCTCTCCGCCGCTCGGCTTGCAAAACGTACCACCGTCCTCGAGCTCACATTCCTCGTTTGCGGGGCAATCCAAGTCCGACTCGCACTCACCCGCGTCGATGGAGGCGTCCTCCGGCGCTCCCGAGTCCGCACCGATCGCTTCAACAAAAGGTTGAACGGTGGCCACGCCGCACCCAAGGCAGAGTGAACTCGCAATAACCAAACAGATTCCACGCAATGTCATCGGAAGTGTACCTCCAAACCGATCCCTACCTGTGCAGCGAACTCGCCGATCGAACCGAAATCCACGCTGTTACCCGACACGGCCGCGCGCGGAAGGATGGCGCCCACGTCACCCTGCATGCGTAGCCATAAGCGTCGTGCGAGCCCAATTCGTAGCGAAACGCGCCCCGCGGGAAACGCTAGCCACACGGCGTCGCGCTGACCCTCGACACCGGCGCCTTGAGCGTTCCGTGTTCCGGAAACACCCAAACGAACAGCCGCCGCGCGCACCCCGACGGCGAGATCGACCCGCGGGCGAACCAACGGGTGATAGGAAAGCGCCGCACCAAACTGGTCGAGGCGCAGCCGAGTTTCGAGCCCGTCTGCGCTCAAACGAAGCATGTAAGGCTGAATCGCCGCGAATGCTTCGACTGACCAATGTCGATGGAAGCGATAGCCGGCATCCAGTGTGACCAACGCGATTGGTGCGATACCTCCCGGTGAGAAGAAAGCATCGGCGCCGAATCCAAGCCACCAGGCTGCAGGGGCGAAAGGAATCGGCAGGGCGACGTCTGCAATGAAGCGTTCCGACCGAATGCGCTCGCTCGCGTACACGGGGGCGTCAGCCGTGTCGTTCTGCGTAGAAACCGCAAAGGCGAATGAGCCAAGCCTCGACCCGTCGGGATAGAAGACGTCGATTCGATCGGGGCTGGATCGGCAAACGACCAGTGCATTGACCGTGTCGCTCGAAAACGCCCGCCGTCGCGCGCGTCTGTCGTTTGCTTCCACGGGATCACCTGGCGCATCGATCCCGATGGACAAGAGCTCCGCCCTCACAGCTTCGCAAATCTCCCCAGAATCATCGTCGGAGGCCAGCCGCGTCTCTGCACGCGCAGACGGACGAGCCCAACAAAGAACAGCAACACAGATCATCCAACCACGGCTCATTGCAGCACCGAGCGCGCAAGAGCCGCATGAGGACCGCGGGGATGGCGAGCGAGGTAACGCTGCGCGGCGGCCGTCGCCCGGGACGTATCGTCCGCACGCAGGTAGGCCTCGATGAGCCGGCCCGCGGCTTCTCGTGCAAAGCGGCCATTCGGGCGCTCTCGTAGATAGGTTTCTAGCCAGGTCGCGGCGACTCCTGGTGCTCCCGCATGAAACTGCATCCGGCCGAGCATGAAGGCGGCGTTGGCGGCGCTGTCGGTACCGGAAAACCGCGAACGAACCACATTATAGATGTACCCAGCGCGGGCGTCCCTCGTCCGGCGTGCCGCGGCGGCGAGATTGACGAGATCGCTCGCATCCCCTTGCCATACGGCCTCTTCGAACTGTTCGGGGCTGAGGCTGGAAAGCACCTCCTCGTACTCGCTGTTCTCGGCGAGCTCCTTCCATGCCGGCTCCGAGACAGGCGCCGACTCTTCGGTTTGAATTGGCGGCGGATCCGATTCGGCGAGAGCCGGAGCTTCGGAAGCCGGTGTCTCGTCCGAAACGACTTCGGGGATCTTGGGTGGGAGATTCAACTCGAGCGGCGCTGGAGGCGGTCGAGAGGAAAGTGGCCTGGGCTCCGAGGACGGTCGTTGGATTTGCTCGACTCCGTCGTCGGACGACGTCGCGACTGCAGGTCGTGGAGCCCTGACCGCAGGCGACGGCGCCGGCGACGGTTCGATGATCGGCTCTGGCTCTGGCTTTACCTGCACCGGGGGCCGAAGTTTTGCGCGAACCTCACCATCGCTTCGCGAGACATGACGCGTCCCTCGCGGTCCACTCAACCGCACCGCGCCCTCGAACACCTCGAGCGCGAACACCTCTTCACTCGGCTCCCACTGAACGCGGAAGCGGGTCCCGATGACGTGTACGACGAAAGGACCGGCTTCGAGAGCCCAACGAGTTTCGCTCCCGTGGTGCACGTGAACAGTCGCCTCCCCGTGCTCTAGCTCCACGGAGGCGCCGACAGCGCTGAGCCGACGCACGCGCGCTCGGGACCCAGGGCTCAACTTCACCGTGGAGCCGTCACTGAAAACAATGGGGAGCGTTTGGTTGTTCGGTGCCGCGATCCACTCGTCGACCCGACTCGAAACCGATTGTTCGCCCGCGCGGTACCCGATGACCTCAGACTCGCCCGGCCACATCAGAAGGATCACTGCCAGCGCCCCCGACGCCAGGGCGAATCCAAGCGCGGGTCGCCTGAACCGCAAGGCCGGTCGCTCGGAGAGCACTGGGGCCCGCCGGAGCCGGCCGCGAACGGCATTGCGACGACGACCGTCGGCCAAGGCTTCATTCTGGATGCGCGCGACTTCGGCGCCAAGCCGCTCCAGTCGTTCATTCATCGGAGGTCCTCCAGCGCGGTGTTTCTAGGAGGGTTTCGTACAGTGCGTGATCGTTGCGTTGGGCCCGAGCCAGAAACTCCTTATCCGACCTCTTCAACCGACGCTTGAACGTAGCGAGCGAAACGCCGCTTGCGTTGGCAGCCTCCGGCAACGTAAGGCCCTCGATGTAACGAAGCGAGAACGCGATTCGGTCGTTCGGATGCAGGCAGTGAAGCACCGCAAAAACACGATCAAGCAGGTCGCGGATCTCGTGGGACGTCGCCGGGATTTTCTGATCGGGCAACTCCTGAGCAGGCATGAAAACGAGCCACTTGCCGCGGCGACGCCGACGAAGCGCGCCTCGCGCAACGAATACCGTCATACGCGCCAACCACGCCTTGAGCCGAGACGGGTCGCGAAGCTGTCCGATGTTCGCAAGTGCCTGCACGAAGACGTCGTGGAGGAGGTCTTCCATCTCGTGATCCCGCCCCAGAACGCGCAGCAGCAATCGTTCCACGTACCGCCCGTATGCATCGAAGAACGCAGCGGGTGCTTCAGGGTGGCCCGATTTGAGTGACGCCACGAGTGCTGCATCGCCCCGAACAGACTCCTCTCCGTCGCGCAGCTCATCCGAATTTCGACTGAGCGTGCTCACTGCCTCAGACACGGCCATTGAGCCGTCCATTATGAGACCAGTGTCCACAGCCGGCTATACCGGCTCACTTGTATGGAGTTGTAAGGATTCGAGCCGCTTTTCGGCGTGCCGTCCACTTGGTGCGAGCTGGCCCATGTGCGGTTTCGCACACTGGCCTTCGAGCGATAAAACACAAGGAGCACAACATGAATTCAAGAACAATGTGGTCACTCTTGGCTGTCGGATGTCTACTCGCCCAAGGCTGTGGCGACTCAGGAGTAGGAGCCGCCGAGCTCGCCACACGCCAGGGGGAGAGCGGAGACATGGCGGGGAACGCCTGCGCAGCGGACATCGATTGTCCGCAGGGTGAGGAGTGCGAATTCGAGCACGGCGAATCTTTTTGCAAGCCCCACGGCGGCGACGGCGCGGGGGGAAGCGCCGGTAGCGGTGGAAGTGGCGGTAGCGCCGGAAATGGAGGTAGCGCCGGTAGCGCTGGAAGTGGCGGTGGCGCTGGAAATGACGGTCACGGGGGCATGATGGACTGCGAGTCCGATTACGACTGCCCTCAGGGTGAGGAGTGCGAATTCGAGCACGGCGGCTCTTTCTGCAAGCCTCACGGCGGCGACGACGACTGCGACGACGACGCACACCGCGACGGTGGTCATCACCATGACGATACCGACTGCGACTGCGACGATGACAGCGACGATCGCAGCGGAAGCAACAGCGGAAAGGGCTAGCGCGTGGTCAACGCCGGGAACTCTACTGGAACGTGACGACGAGCAGCTTGATCTCGACCTCGTCCTCGAGGCTGATCTTGGCGGCGATGCTGTCGGTGCCGATCCCGTAGTCGTTCCGATCGATTGTGAGCTTGCCCTTGTAGGTCGTCGTGTCGACGCCGGCGCCGTTCTTACCCTTTGCAACCTTGAACGGAATGCTGACGAGCTTCGACACGCCATGCATCGTCAGATTGCCCGTGACGACTAGCTGGCTCCCTTTTGTCTTCACCCGCGTCGAAGCGAACCTGATCATTGGATACTTCGCTGCGTCGAAGAAGTCGGGGCTCTTCAGATGATTGTCCCGCTTGGTGTTCTGCGTGTTGAGCGACGCGACATCGATATTGGCTTCCACTTTGACGGTCTGAGGCTTGTTTGGATCGCCATCAATGCTGACGGTGAATTCCCCGAACTCGCCGTCGACATCAAACAGCACCGTGGCTGCGGTGAAGCTCACCTTGCTGTGAACTGGATCCAACTTGAGCGCCGAAAACGCAGCAAACGCCGTCGAGCTGACCAACAAAACCCCGAGCGCTGCTCCGAGCGCGTTACGAACCCCATGTTTCATGGACTGTTTCCTTTCATTCATGACCTGCACTACGCGCGACCCGCCTGGATGTTTCACTCGGTCACCCGACCCCTTGCAGCCGGGCGATACGTAACATCTCTCCTTCGGCGCGTATATGGGCGATCAAGTGCCTGACTCGACAACCGCAAAAACGCGAAAATGGGTTCGCATCTCTCACCGTCCAACCGGAACGGCACTGGCCGAAGGCCCGGTCGGATGGAACATCATGCCGTTCGAGGGCAACTTCTACATCAGGCGCAAGTTCCTGCGAACCGAAGGGTTCAAAGTGAATTTCATCCCGGGTCTGTGCACGTACAAGTTCTTGTACGTTTGGATGGATTTGTTGCTCGCGACGGGTGAGCGCATTCGCAACCTGGGGTGGATGTACTGGTTTCCGAACCCGCTCTTCCCGTTCATCTGGTTCCGTGTCGCCGTCCCTCAAAGGCACCCTGAGCTCGAGGTCGAATACTCGGCTGGCCCTCCGGGCTGACTCATGTGCTGAAGAATGTGGTGACTTCGTCGGCTCGTTGGTGCGCGTCGTGACGACCGAGCGAGATCAGCTCCTTCGCGAAATCGCCGTCGAAGAGAACGAACGAGAGCAAGTCCGATTCGAGCTGCGCCCTAAGTCGCGCCGACGCCGCCAACAGGATCGAGGGCAGCGACTTTGCGCTGAGGCGCTTCGCATGCCGCGTCGTGATGTCCCCGATGTCTTGCGACGGATGAAACACCAGCGCATCCAGGCGCCGATACGAAACACCACGCGTTTCCTCGAGCACCGTTCTCACCCGATGCATTTCATCGGTAGTGAGCGTCTCCTCGAGCACTCCCCAAAGTCGATTGAAGCGGCGCATCACGCCGAGGTCGTAGTTGATGGGGTCGAGCAGCAATGCATTGAGAACCTTGCCCAGGATGAAAAAAGGGCTCGGATAGGCGGCCGTCCGCCGGCGCCGCTCGCCCGCGTCGACTTCGGCCTCCTCGCGATGCAATGCCGAAACGACGACCAGGCGCTCCGCACCCGAACGAATTGCAGGCGCCAGGGGCGTGTTGAACCGGATCCCTCCATCGCAGTAGTACTCCGACCCGATTCTACGTGCCGGAAACACCAGAGGGATCGCTGCCGAGGCGAGCACGTGACCACACTCGATCTGGGTCAGGCGCCCCTGCCTTCGGGGGTCGCGAGAGGGAACGAAGCTCGCCGCTGGGGCCACCTCTGCGAACATGGTGGTCTTCCCGCTTGCGATGTTGAGCGCGGCGACCACTAGCGCCTGAACGATGCCCTCACCGACGTTGTCGTGGAGACGTTTGAACGGTATCTGCGTTTGGACCAGCTCTTCTAGCGCTCTAGGGTCGATGAACGAGCGCCCCAGCCGCTCCCCGTCGCGACTCGCCCGAAAAAACCGCATCGGGCTGATGCGCAAGTGCTCCCGAATCTCGAGATTTCGCCACCGTTCCAAGAGCCCCCCGACGTTCATGTCGGGACGGTCCGCGTGGGCCGCAAGCCATGTCGCGTTGATCGCCCCGACCGACGTCCCCGTGAAGATCGAAAACGGTGCGCGCTCGTGTCCCTGGTCCTGAAGGATTTCGACGATCCCGGCAATGACACCCGCCTCATAGGCACCACGCGCACCTCCGCCGGAGAGCACGACGGCGGTTTGGGCCGGATTCGGAGTAACGGCGGTCACCTCCCTGTCTACCACGAGGCGAATGGAACGTTACAAATCATGACCCCACTCAACGAACAGCTCAGGGGCCGCGCGCTCCTCAATGATGCGCGCCACAACAAGTCAACTGCCTTCACCAAGGAGGAACGTGAACGCTTCGGCTTACGCGGCCTCCTTCCGGCGGCGGTTTGCGCGCAGGAAACGCAGCTCACGCGGGCGCTGGAGAATCTTCGGCGCAAGGAGCACGACATCGAAAAGTACATCGCGCTGCGCGCCTTGGAGGAAAGAAACGAGCGCCTCTTCCATCGGGCTCTGATCGAACACACAGAGGAGCTCCTGCCGCTGGTCTATACACCAACGGTCGGCCAGGCGTGCAAGGAGTTCGCGCATATCTTTCGGCAGTCACGCGGTCTATACATCACTCCAGAGGACCGGGGGCGCGTGCGCGAGCTGCTCGACAACTGGCCCGAGCACGACGTGCGAGTGATCGTCGTGACCGACGGAGAGCGCATCCTCGGGCTCGGCGACCTCGGCGCCAACGGGATGGGAATCCCCATCGGGAAACTATCGTTGTACACGGCTTTCGCCGGAATCGACCCGAGCCAGTGCCTTCCAATTCAACTGGATGTCGGAACCAACAATCCCGAGTTGCGCGAAGATCCACTGTACTTGGGATGGGATCACGAGCGCATCGTAGGCGAGGCGTATGACGCCCTCGTCGACGAGCTCGTGACAGCGGTGCAAGACGCTTTTCCAAGAGCGCTCATTCAGTTCGAGGACTTCTTGACCCCGAACGCATACCGGCTGCTAGAGCGGTATCGGAACGAGGTGCTCTGCTTCAACGATGACATCCAGGGCACCGCTGCAGTGTCTCTTGCAGGGGTGTACGCCTCGACACGCATTACCGGATCTCGCTTTGAAGACCTTCGCGTGATGTTTCTCGGAGCCGGTTCCGCCGCGACTGGGATCGGCGATTTGATGACCCTCGCGCTGGCTGACACCGGCCTTTCACTCGAGGAAGCGCGGCGTCGGCTCTGGTTTGTGGATGTGCATGGACTGATCGTCCAAGGCCGCGAGGATCTCATGCCCCACAACCTGCCCTACGCGCACGCTCACCCATCCATGGGCTTTGTCGAGGCGATCCACACCGTCAGGCCCCATGTGTTGATCGGCGCGACGGGGCATGCGGGAACGTTTACGAAGGAAGTCGTAGAGGCGATGGCCGAAATCAACGCGAAGCCGGTGATCTTCGCGCTATCGAACCCGACGTCGAGAGCCGAATGTACGCCGGAAGAGGCGTATCGTTGGAGCCAGGGGCGCGCAATCTTCGCGAGCGGCAGTCCGTTTGCGCCCGTGAACCTCGAGGACGGCCGCACGCTGCATCCTGCACAGGGCAACAATGCGTATGTATTTCCGGGAATTGGGCTAGGTGCGATCGGTTCCGACGCGCGCCGTGTCACCGACGAGATGTTCCTGGCGGGAGCGCGCGCACTTGCGGACGAAGTGTCGGAACAAGACGTAGCAATGGGCTCGATCTATCCGCCGCTCAGCCGAATCCGAGAGCTGTCTCTGTCGGTCGCAACGAGTGTGGCCCATGTCGCGCACGCGACCGGCATTGCTAGCTTGCGTCGGCCGGACGATCTGAGAGAGCACCTGGCAGACATGATGTACCAGCCGTACTACTAGCGGAGCAGCGTGCTCAATATGAATAACCGTGGCCTACCGATGCGAACTCGAGTGACATTCAGTTACTCGGAATCTGGGCCCACTCGCGGGCCTCCAAGTCGTAACCCCAGGTATCGTTGAACGCGTCGCTGCCGCCGAAGTCTCGCCAGCCGCCGAACATGTATCCTCGGTCGCCTGCGGGATCGACTGCGACGGAAGCGCGCCATCGAGGTGGGGGCGCGTCTACATCGAGGCGTGTCCACACGCCGGTGACTGGATCGAACTCGAAGCCGTCGTCGAACAAGACGAGCGGGTCATTGTCATTGCGTCCGGAAAAAATGCTGAGCCGACCTCTGGGCTCGTCCCAGAAATAGATGGGATCTTCTCGACCAAGCGGCTGGTCCCCAGCCGTGGCGGCCTGCGACCATGAGCGAGCCTCGACATCGAAGCGCCAGAGCTCGGTCGGATAGTGGTCGAAAGCCTTGCCACCCCAGAGGAAGACCGCATCCGCCGCGTGTGAGTAGACCATCACTGCACCTTCGCGCGCGCTCGGTCCCTCCCCCTCGACGCGCGTCCAAGCGCCGGTGCCAGCGTCGAGGACGTGGCTATCGCCGAAGAAGTCGCCAGCCCGCGTACCGCCGCCAGCGATTCCGCCGAACATCAAGAGCTGTGAGCGGGAGGCAATGAACGCCGAGGCGTGAAGACAGCGTTTGGCCGGGACGGTGCCGCTGGTCGCTAACTCGGTCCAGGTCTCGGTGACGAAATCGAAACGCCACGTGTCATTGAAACGGCCGCCTCGCGAAAAGCCTCCGAACAAGAGCGCCTGATCGGAGTCAGGTACTTGCGTGAGCGTGTGGTGACATCGGTTTGCAGGGACTGCGCCTTGACGCTCGGGCGTGAGCTGGCGCCAAGCCAATTGTGCGCGATCGAACGAGAAGGTGTCGTTCGTGATCGGATCCATGCCGCCGAAAATCACCATTTCGCCAACAGTCGGCATCCATGCCGCCGGCGCACCGCCGCGCCTTGCCGGGACGACCGAAGCCCCTGTGCTCGCATCCGGCGTGACGCTCGTGTCATTGCCGGGATCGGACGATCGCTCGCTCGCGGAGTCGCACGCGCCGCACAGCAACAAGATCGACATCGCCGCCGTGACGGTCTTCAGCTGTGCCATGTGAGAGCGTATGCAGCTCTGCTCGAAATGCTACGGCAGTTAAAGGTCGCCCCCACCGAAGAGGTCACGGAAGGGGCCGGCATGGGGAGTCGAAACGGGCGTCAACTCTTCGCAGCGAGATACTCGTTGATGAAATTTGCGTTGACGTCGTACTGCTCGCGCATCCTCGTTTCCAAGAATCTTTCGATTGCAGGCCCAACGCCAAGCACGCGCACCTCGATTTCGAACGTGACGAGTCGCTCACACGTTCGCTCGGAAAGGGGAGCGGTGACCACAGTGCCTTTGATTGGAATGCGTCCGGAAAGCGCGGAGGGTATCACACGAAAATCGTACCGCTCCGCTTCGTCATCGTACGTCCCCTCTTCGACGAAGCCTACCTTGTTACCAAGAACACCGGCGAATGGTTTTGGAACTCCATCGGTCACCCAAACGCGTGCACGTCGATGGCCGGTCGCCGGGTCCCAGAGCTCGAGTTCGTACCGAAACCCCAGGCGGTCGACGTAAAGAGCGCGGTTGAACTCCTCGCTCTCGAAAATCTCGCTCCAGAATTGCTCCACCGACGCCTGGAGCTCGTGCTGAATGACAAAGGTGATGGTCATGGCCGATGTCTAGACCGTTGGCAAAGACACTTTTGGCGTGGTCACGGCGCCCCGCTGAGGACGCCACTCGTCTAGGCTCGAGGCCCGTCGCACGCACGCGATGGTGCAGGTGCTCTCGCAACCCTTGGGACGGTCGTACTCGCGTTTGAGATCGTCGCGCGTGTACTCGAGCAGAGAAATGCCTGGTTCATCTCGACGTTGGCTGCAGTAGGCTACGTTGCCAAACTCGTCGATGTAGAGATAGCGGGCGCCCGCCCGGCAGTGCCACGGTGCTGTGCCCTCTTGCAGCATCTTCTGTTCCCAACCTTCGCCGAATTGGTGGAAGAAGCTCTTGTTACAGAGTGCTCGCATCTCTTCGTAAAACTCTGGGAGGATGTCTCCAATCAAGCCTGGATCGATCTGGCCCTGTTGGTCGTGCAAGAGGCCAACGGTCATATAGAAGCCCAAGGAGCGGATCTCCTCGATCAGTCGGCGAGTTTGTTCCGGGGGGGACGACCCGAGTACCGCGTTGATGTTCAGTTTGAACTTGGCGTCCTCTTTGAGCAGCAGGAGACGCTTCTTGATCTTCGACCACGACTTTTGCGACACGTTGTTGGGCTCCATGTTGTCAACCGAGACCTGCAACAACGACAGGCCAGCGTCGTTCATGCGCTCGATCCAACCTTTGGTGATCGGATAGGCATTGGAGATCGAGGTCACCACCATGCCGTGGGAGACCGCGCGTGCGACGACCTTGTCCAAGTCGGGATGCATGAATGGCTCGCCCCCAGTCAACGTGAGGATCACGCAGCCAAGCTTGGCTAGATGATCGACTCGCGCGAAAAGCTTTTCGACGGGGATGGGTGGTGAATAGTCGTCGTATTCGTTGCAATAGCCGCAGCTCAGATTGCACCTGCGGATGACCACCAGCTGGGCGAGCAGTGGTGACTCGGGCCGCCGCATGGCATTCAGACCACGGGCAGCGGTTTTCAGCGGATGCGGCGGTAGGAGACGCGATCGTGCGTGCAGGGCCTCGGACATCTGCCATGTCTCTAGCAGGCGGCTCTCTCGTAGGCGAAGTCTCCCCAATCCTCCTTTGGTGTCATTTCAGCGTCCTCACAAAGAAACGTTCTTGTCGAAAGATAGCTAACGGCCCGGTTCTTGCGTAGTAGTGTCCGCATGTCTACGGGCACGGTGCCTCCCCTCAAAACCATACTTAAATCCAAGGACGTTGAGGATCCGGTTAACGTCTATGTGCACCGAACCCTTGCCTACGGGTTTGTATGGTCGATCTTCAGGACGTCGATCACGCCTAACATGGTGACGGTACTAGCGATTGTCCTAGGCTTGGTTGCTGGCTGCGGCTTCATCTGGGGTACGCCTGCCGCCATGTTGGTCGGGGGCGCTTGCCTGTGGGCCTCGGCGATTCTGGACGGCGCGGACGGCATGTTGGCCCGTGCCAAGAACCTCCAATCGGAGTTCGGGCGCGCATTGGACGGCACTGCGGACGTCTTGGTGGCGATTTTGACCGTATTCCCGGCCTTCTATCACATTTGGGTAACCTACCAGAATCCGTACCATCTTCTCCTCATGGTCCCCGCTCTGGGCCTCACGGTGGCGCACCTGGCGCTCTACGACTTCTACAAAGAGTCGTATCTGCGCTTCACAACGCCTAGCCGCGGTGAAGGCCGGGACGCGGATGAAATCGCCGAGATCGTTGAAGACGCTCGTAACAAGGGCCCCGTGATTCGGGCTGCGCTGACCTACGTCCTCATCCCCCACTTGAAGCGGCAGAAAGCGTTCATCACCGCTCTCAATCCCAAGGCTTGGCGTTTGGACGATCTTCTCGAGGGCGACGATCAAACCCCGAAAATCTATAGGAAACTGAACCTTTGGCCCATGCGGCTCTGGTCGCTGGTGTCGCTGGCGCCCCACAGCTATCTGATGGCCATTTGCGCCATGACGGACCGACTGGATGTGTACCTCTATATTCGTGTCTTCCTGATGAACGGGATCTTTCTAGTGACTGCTGTCTGGCAGCGCCACGCGACCTTGGCGACGCTCAATGCGCTGGCGAAACCACGCACCGCAGAGTCGAGCGACGCCGAATCGAGCGACATCGAGTTGCCTCTGGTCGCGTGACCGCCTTGCAACACCAGTGTGAACTCAGGTCACAGGTGTGAAAATTCGCAACATCGTCGCGGATCTGATCGATTGATCAGTCGTAGTATTCGCGACCGAGGTGGGTGATCAACTCTTCGCCCTGCATCCAGCGCAGAGTGTTCTTGAGCTTGCCGAGTTGAACGAAGAGGTTGTTCTCCGGATACAGACCTTCCGGCGTGATCGGGCTCTTGTAGTAGAACGACAGCCACTCCTGAATTCCGCTGAGCCCTGACCGGTGCGCGAGGTCCATGAAGAGTGCCAGGTCTAGAACCAACGGCGCGGCGAGAATCGAATCCCGACAGAGGAAATCGATCTTGATCTGCATCGGGTAGCCAAGCCAACCGAAGATGTCGACGTTGTCCCAGCCCTCTTTTTGGTCTCCGCGCGGTGGGTAGTAGTTGATGCGAACCTTGTGGTACATGTCGGCGTAGAGATCCGGGTGCAGATCCGGCTGCAGGATGGTGTCGAGAACTCCAAGCTTGCTGACTTCTTTCGACTTGAAGCTCTCTGGGTCGTCTAGGACTTCGCCATCGCGGTTGCCGAGGATATTCGTCGAAAACCAACCTCGGATGCCGAGGATTCGTGCCCCCAGGCCGGGTGCAAGGATCGTCTTCATCAGGGTCTGTCCGGTCTTGAAGTCCTTTCCAGAGATCGGGGTCTGCATTTCACGCGACAGCTCCAGCATGGCGGGAACGTCGCCAGCAGTGAGATGTGGAGCTCCGTTTGCGTAGCTCACTTCTTCGCGAAGGCAGGCGTACGCATACACCTGTGAGGGACTGATCGCCGGATCGGAGCGACGCAATCCCTCTTCAAAGCGCGACAATGACGAGTGGACGTCCGACCGTTCTCGGAAGACCTCGGTTGAGCCGCACCAAACGGCAACACAGCGATCGAGCCCGTTGGCGCTCTTGAACCGACGGATGTCCTCACGAACCGCCTCGGCAAGCTCCATCTTGTCTCCGCTAGCCTTTACATTCTCGCCGCGCAGCCTCTTTACGAACTCCGGGAAAAACACGGATTCCATCGGCTTGATTGCAGAGAGCTCGTCCTTGACGGCGTTCAGGTGCTCGGTCGAGAGAACGTCGGCGGTGATCGCAGCTTCGTAGGCGTTGTCAGGGAAGAGATCCCACCCTCCGAAGACCAAGTCGTTCATGCCGGCCAGCGGCACGAAGTCCTGGATCAACGGCGATCGCTCATCGGTCCGCTTACCGAGTCGGAGCGTGCCCATCTGCGTCAACGAGCCTACGGGTTTCGCCAGTCCCCTGCGGGCCAGCAGGGTGCCCGCAATGAACGTGGTGCCTACTGCGCCCATTCCAGGCATAAGCACACCCAGTTTGCCTTCGGCGGGTTGGGGTTTTGCCCGGGTCATTTCTGTCTCCTCCTCTTGGCTGTGTATCAGGATCACTCCAGCTGTCTAGAGGGCTACGCTCGCAAACGGGCCTCGTGCTATCGAGCGGCGATGCTCAGCTCTCCGTTCGTGAGCCTGCCTTCTTTGGGCCGAAGCGAAGGAGTAGCGCCGGCATCGTAACAACCGCTGCCAGCAGGCAGGTGACCTCGCTGATCGCCATGGCGGCCCCAAATGAATTGAGGGCTAGGTTTGCGCTGGTAAACAGAGTTAGGTACCCGATGATGGTCGTCAACGAGCAGAGAACGACCGCGCCACCGGTTTCCCCTATTGCAGTGCGAACACGCTCTTCGTTCGGCAGGGTCTCTTCGGACGCATAGCGTCGCATCACGTTCACGCCATAGTCGGCACCATTCCCAAAGGTGATAGGGAACGCGATGAAGTTGAGGAAGTTGAGCTTCATGCCCGCAAGCGCCATCGTGCCTGCCATCCATGCGATGCCCAGCAGCAACGCGGCCATGGTGAAGAGGCGTTGACGTAGGTCCCGGAATGCAAAGAGGACCAGTAACAGTGTTGCGGCAAAAGAAGCCAGGATTGCTTTGGGTCCATCGGTCCAGATCGCGGAAATCATGTCCGCGAAGACGGGCGCACGACCCGCAAGGGCGGGCCTCTCCCCGGACTCCGTTCGCAGCGCACGAAGCGCGTCCGACCAGCGAATGAGATAGCGGCCATCCCAAGTGGAGAACCCTTCGCGTTGTGTTACGACGATGATGCGTCCACGCGTATCGTCCTTCTCGGTAAACATGCTCGCGACCTCGACGGGGACGTCGGAGTAGGTCAACGACTCGATGGTTTCGGGCGGAATGTGCTCATCGATTTCCTCGATGGCTTCGTCATCGACATACTTGCGAGAGTCGAGAAGCAGCTTTCGGATGTCCGCCAGAATTGGGATCTTCTCTTCTTGGTCGTCCGGCAAGAGCGACTGGATGGAATGCACGTCACCCCAGGGCTCATTCTCGTCGGCGCCACGACGTTCGAGCTCTTCGCGAAGGCGCACCGCGTCTTCAACCCGATCGACCACGATCGCGATGCCGTCGCCCCTTTGCGCGCCCGTCGAGATCTCCCCCGCGCGATCATTGATCAGCCGAGCTCTCGTCGAGCCTTCACGAACCGATTTCAAGTTTCGAAAATCGTACTCGAAGGGATCCGACGCGATCGCCAATCCGATGAGACCGACGGAAACGAGGCTGAGAAGAGCAGACACTCCTAAGGTGGCCCTTGGATTCAGAAAGGCCAACCACGCGAATAGCGAACCATAGAAATTCCTGGCGGGTTTGTCCGAACTGCGAACCAGAGGGCGCACTCGCTCGTTGAGCACAGCGATCGCAGGAAGGAGCACGGTCGCGCCGATCCAGCACAAAATCATACCGACTGCTCCGATCACGCCGAAATCGTGGAACCCACGGAAATCGGTGATCACCAGCGAGCCATATGCGATTGCCGCAGCAGACGACGCGGTCAACGTTGCGAGCCACACCCCTCGATGCGTGCGGACGAGCGCATCCGGTACTTCTCGTCCGCGCCGGCGCTCCTCGAAGTACCGGGCGAGCCAAATGATGCTCGGGTTGATGCCATTGCCAATCACGATGCTGCCGAGAAACGCAGTCGACGTGTTTAGGTAGTCGACTGCAAGCTCCGCAAACCCGAAGGTGACGATCACGGGGACGGCCAACGCTCCACCCAAGATCAGAGGTGCGCGCCAGCTACGGAAAAAAATCAAAATTGCGAGTAGAACGAGGGCGATCGTCAACACCATCGCGACGAGGAGATCATTTTTGAGCGCCTGGTGTTCTTCACCGGAAACGACGAGATTGCCAGCGTATTCAACCTTGAGATCGCTGGCATACATCGATGGCTCGAGGGCCTTAACCTCCGCTTCGATCGAGGAGATGAGACGTTCGATGCCCGCTGCGTCGCCCGCGCCGAGGTCGCTCCTGATGAACAAAGCGAGGAGATCTCGGTCTGGATGAATGTAGTACCCACCCGGATACTTCTCCATCTCTTGCTTGCCTTCTTCGGCCCTGTCTCGAATTCGCTCCAAGATCTCGCGCGGCTCGGGCGGCTCGTAGTCGTCGAGCTGAACGTAGAAGGGATTGGACTTGATGCGCTCGTAGTCGAGACGCTCGTCCAAGTCGTCTCGCGCCTGCTCGAGATCTTCGAGCGAGGCGTAAAGATGACGATGCTCCCAAACGAAATCTTCGTACGCGCTGATGTTCCAATCGACGAAATGCACGAGCTCCGGCGAAAGCTTCTGAAGACGAGGAACCAGATCACTGGCGAAGCGCTGCATCGCGTCGACGTCTTTGGACTCGATGGCGACGGTGAGCGTATTGAAGCCACCTACCCGATCGCGAATCCGTTCGAGATCGATGACACTCGGTTTGTCCTCGGGAAGCAGTGCCTCGAAGTCGCTGTTCAGGCTGAGCTCTGCGATCAGCGGCAGTGAAAGGGCCGCCATGAGCGCACCCACGAAAGCGAACACCCCCGCACGACGAAACTGAAGTTTCGCCAGGTGCTCGAAAAAACGGTCCGTCTTTCCCATGATCTCGATCGACTTCAGCAGCGGCTATGCCTGCACTGCGCGCACGTTACGGGCGTGGCGTCTGGGCGTTCGACGTCAAGGCGTCTCTTTAAACGCGATGGTTTGCCGACCCTGGACGAGAATTTCGTACCCTTCGTATTGTAGGTAGGGAATCAGAATATTTCCCTTTTCCTATTCTCCCGCTTAAGGGACCGGGTCTTTGCATAGGAACCCGTGGCCAACGCTCTTCAGGCAGAGGTCGGCGAGTTGGTTCATCACCTGCGCGCTCATGACCGGCTTAGCCTCAGCGGGCGCCGAAGAGCTCGAGGTCCGCCTCCATCATGATCTCCACTATCTGCTCAAACTTCACCTTCGGCGTCCAGCCGAGCTCCCGCTTGGCCTTGCTAGCGTCGCCGATGAGCAGATCGACCTCTGCGGGGCGGTAGAAGTTGGGGTCGACCTCGACGATAACCTTGCCGCTCATGCGGTCACGCCCCACCTCGTCCGTTCCTTTGCCCTTCCACACGATGTCGAAACCGGCGACTTGGCCGGCGCGCTCCGCGAACTCGCGCACGCTATGCGCTTCACCAGTCGCGACCACGTAGTCGTCGGGCTCGTCTTGTTGGAGCATGCGCCACATCACCTCGACGTAGTCCTTCGCGTAACCCCAGTCCCGTCTGGCTTCCATATTGCCGAGGCGAAGCGTCTGCTGAATACCTGCTTTGATCTTGGCCATGCCCATGGTGATCTTCCGGGTAACGAAGTTCTCGCCACGTCTTGGAGACTCGTGGTTGAAGAGGATACCGTTGCTCGCGTGCATCGCGTAGGATTCTCGGTAGTTCCGCACGACACCAAAGGCATAGAGCTTTGCTACGGCGTAGGGCGAGCGGGGGTAGAAGGGCGTCTTCTCGGTCTGAGGGATTTCCGATGCCTTGCCGAACAGCTCAGAAGTAGATGCTTGATAGAAGCGCGCGGAGTCCAGTCGATTGCTTCGCATGGCGGCAAGCAGCCGAAGTACTCCGGTGCCGCTCACGTCGGCGGTGTACTCCGGCTGCTCGAACGAGATGCCCACGTGAGACTGAGCGGCCAGATTGTATACCTCGTCTGGCCGCGTGTTCGCCATGATCTGGTTGAGGCTGCTCGAGTCCCCGAGGTCGCCGTAGTGCAGCTTGAACTTCTTGTTGGCGCGCAAATGTTCGATCCGCTGCCGGTTGAACATCGAGGTGCGCCGTACGGTCCCGTGGACGAGGTATCCCTTGTCGAGCAGGAGCTCGGCGAGGTACGAGCCATCTTGTCCGGTGACACCAGTGATGAGCGCGGTCTTCGACATTTTCTGCCCTCGTTGCTGCGGAGACGCACGCCTTCCGCGCCCGAACGGTAAGTTTCACATTCCCCAGGATGCGGTCAAGCCGGCGCATCGCAGTCGCTAGGATCGCACCATGCGTACATTACTGGCCTTGTGTCTGGGCCCCTCAGCGGCAGCTTCGTCAAACGCCTCGAGGCTAGTAGCCGCGGTCCGATCCCAGCTGAACGCCTTGCGTCGCTCGAGGCCGTGTGCCCGAAGCTCTTCGCGCAGCGCTGGCTCGGCGCTGACCTTCGCGATGGCCCGCGCCAGGTCGTCCGTGTCATCGACTCGGGTGTGGATCCCGGCACCTCCCATGACCTCGACCAGCGCCGGAATGTCACTGGCGATGACTGGACAGCCGACTGCCATGGCTTCTACCGCCGGGATACCAAACCCCTCGTATCGGGAGGGCTGGAGCAACGCGAGCGCGGACTGCATCAGGGTGATGAGGTCCTCGGCGGGGGCCCGCTCAACCCAATGAACACGATCTTCGACACCCAGGGCGGCAAGGGTCTGAAGGAAGTCTCTTGGGGGAGTACTGCGGCGTACGAGCACGAGATGATGCTCCGGGGGTGCTCCGGCGGCGAACGCCTGCAGCGCGACGTCGTGGCCTTTGCCCACGGGGTTCCAGCCGACGATGAGGTAGTAGTCCGCATCGCTTCCTATCAAGCGTGCGGCACGCTCTCGACTCGCGTTCCGATCGACTGGCGGCACAAACTCGTCTCCGCAGCTGCAATACGTGACACGCAAGCGGTCACGTACCGTAGGATCGAGCTTTAGAATCACGTCCGCCGATGCGTTGGAGATGGTGAGGATGCGGTTCGAACGCTTGAGGGCGCTCCGAATGCCGATGTTGTAGAGGGCGTACTGAATCGGGCGGAGGAAGGGATTCGTACTGTTGAGCTCCGGGCGTTCCCACCAACTGAGATCGAGAATCGTCGTGACGATCGGGCAAGGCAACGTGAAGCCCAAGATGTTGAAAGGCGCGTGAAATACATCGGACTCGCGTACATCACCGAGGCGGTGCGGGTAGAGCAGCGTGGCCGGCCCATTGGCCGCTGCTCGAACGGCCTCCTGCGTCACATTGGGCGCATCCACCAATGGGTCTGGTGCCTCCGGATGCACCCAGAGGTGAAAATCCTCGCCCGGTGCGAGCTTTGGGAACCGATGGACCAGCGCCTCGACGTAGGTCCGCGTCCCGCTCGGCCTTTTGCGCACATATCGGGCGTCGACGACAACGCGCTGCCGCGACACTACTCTGACTCCTCCGGCCCATGAGGCGCGCTTCCGCCTGGGCGTTTCATCACCCAGAGCACACAACCCACCTGCATCCCCGCATTCAACATCTCTTGAAAAAACGTCGCCATTGCCGCGCCTTCGGGACCGTAGATCGGTACCAACCAGTAGGCAAGCCCCGTATAGGCAATGAGGTCGACGGTGACGATGATCGCCATCAGCCGCCCGTACCCCATACCGATCAGAACTGCCGTCGACACCTGGCAGATGAACATCCAAATCACCGCGAAGGTAAGCCACCGGTAGGCCGCCGCCGCATCTAGGTATTCCGGGTTGAGTGCCCGCGCCACTGGGTCGGCAAGCAAAGCGGTGATCGTCGAGATCGGGACCAAGACGATGAGCGCCTTGCCTAAGACCGAGCGGAAGAACTTGCTCAGCTCGTCAAGCTGCCTGCCTGCGGTCAGTGAGGCGGCATAGGGATTGACCGAGATCGCGAGCGCGCTGGCGATCGCGTTCACAGGGGAGGCGATCTGTGTCGCTGCTCCGAGACCACCAACCGCGGCAACACCATGGTAGGCCTCGACGAAGTAGTACCCGAAGCGCTTGTACAGCATCACTACGAACTGCATGTAACCGACAGGAGCTGCCTCCCGAGCGAGCGAACCCGCGAGCTTTCGGTCCATCTCGAAAGGCAAGTAACCCACCTCTCGGCGGAGAAGCGTCAGAACGATCGCGGCTCCAATTGCATCGGCGACTGCCGTCGCGCCAACGAAGTAGATCAAGGGTGCGTGTACGAGCCACAGCAGCCCGATGATGCAGAGTTGAATGAGCCCGCCGACCGCGGGGGCCCAGGCGATACGCTTGTTGAGATGACGCGCTTGATAGGCGACTTGAACGGGACGAAACACCGAGCTGCTCAGCACTGCCAAGGCCGCAACGGCGCCGATCGACGAGCCGCTCTCCGAGGACGCACGCACGGTGAATGCCATGCCGACCGCGACGACGAACGCTATCGACCCGGTGATGAGGCGCGTCGTCATGAGCGTGCTGACGACTCGCATCAGATCGCTTGGCTTGGCCGCTGCTCGCCGGAGTCCAATCGAGTCGAGCCCGAAAATCGCGGCCGCGCGAAACGGATCGATCCAGGCGATCGCCGCGGTGAAGATCCCGTACTCACGTTTGTCGAGCAGGACGAGAAGTGAAACGGCAATCAGGGCTTGGGTAATCGCGATGCTCGCTTCACCGAGGAAGACGAACGCTGTATTGCTAAAAACCGTCTTCGACGACGGTCTTTGATGTGCTGGGGTAGAGGACATAATGCGCGGCGGAGCCGACGCATTCTACGCTCTTGGCGTGAGATCGGGCGAAATTCGCCGGGTTTATCCGTGTTCTGGTCTCAGCTGGGCCTCCATCGCGAGGATCTCGTCGGCGGGTTTCCCAATGGTATCCACACTTACCGGGACTCGCCCCGAAAGTTACGCAACGTGCTCTTCGACCCGCAAGAGACCGGCTGCTCGAACCAGATCGTTGCGGTGAAACAGCAGCACGTAGTCGGCAACCAACACCCCGAATCCGAGCAAGCAGAAGATCGCAAATCGGCTGCCGAGAAATGATGCGAACATGAGAATTACGGCGAGCAGGTCGCGCCGGGTCGCCCGGAAGAAAACGTCGATTACTCGCAACGATACGCCGTTGGACTCCCGAGCCGCCCGTCGAAGCGACCTATCGAAGAACACGAACGACGCACTGGGTGCGTACTTGCGCACGAAGAGCAGAACCAAAAACAGTGTGAGCACCACGAGAACCGAGACGCTCACGAGCGACCAACCCTCAACCTCGGTGACGCCTTCGCGCATCCATCCGATGCCAAATCCGACGAGCGTTGCCAGATAGGTCAGGTTGTCCGCTAGAGAGTCGATCACGGCCCCGACCTTCGAGTCTCGTAGGGTAACCCTCGCCATTTCTCCGTCCACGCCGTCGAACATGGACGCAAATTGAAAGAGCACTCCGGTCATCGCCAACCAAAGCGCACCGGGTTGCGCTGCGGCGAAGCCACAAGCCAGGCCAGTCGCCAGACTGATCGCGCTCGCGGCGTTCGCATTCAATCCCGCTCTGAGAAACCAAAGGCTGAAGAATCGACTTTGCGGGCGATTGAACCGACGAGATACCCAACCATCGGTGCTCTTTTCAGTTCGGAGGAGAAGGATCCGTTCAGCCCTTAGGCGCTTCGACTCGTCCGAGACATCGAGGAACTCGTGTTCCGTCAGTTGGTGAACCGGCGTTTCTTCTGAGACCAGTCCCCAGTCGAGCTCTGCACCATCGGGAGCACGCAATCGACGAGGTGGATCCACGTCTCGGAGAAGATCAAACAAGCTTCGTTCGAGGACGATGCCGTCGGGGACGATTAGCGTCCGGTCTTCTCCATCGGCCCCGGTTGCCCCCACGAGGGAAGCCCCGCTGCGCGCGATCACCCGTTCATTTCGATCGCGCACCCTCATACCGAGGACCTTGGGCCCTCGGGAGTCAGCCAGTAGAACGTGAACTGATTGGGCCATAACGCGACCGGTCTACCAGAAGGCGGATTAGCCCCGGACGGCCGGTCTCTCGCTGAGCCGCGTTGCTCTACGACGAACTTGAATCAGGCCGTTCCGCACAATCCCCTTGGCCTCCCCGACGACATAGCCAATCGGGTCGTTCACCGCGAGAGACATGTCGACTGTACAGTAGACGCCGCAACCGTCCTGGCAATCCTTCGGGTGGTTGTACGCGATCAAATCCTCAGGCGTGATGTCGAGGATGTGTTTCTCGGTCCGCACCTGGCTGCAAAGCCAGAACTGGCCCTGCGCCGAAACGAAGAAGTACTTGTACCCAGCAACGCAGGACCAGTCGTTCTTCTCACCCGCGAGCATGTCCTTTTGGTATTCAAGCAGCCGCCAGCTCGTGTGAATCGCCTCACCCTTGTGCTTTAGCTCTTCCTGATAGTCGAGCACCCGCTGCATGCCATCCACCGCCGGATAGAGTCGAAGCTTTCGGTCGTTCACGAGGTCGTCGTGGATCACGCGACAGTGCACTCGGACACCTTCTTTGAGGCATTCATCAATGACTTGCGCTGCTTGGTCGACACTGTCGTGGAACAGAACGCCCGCCACCACAAGCTTGATGGGCGAATCGTCAAACCAGGCGAGCTTGTGGCGCACCGTCTTGAGCGACTTTCGCGTGGCTTCGATCGGGGTCATTCGATCGACCGAGATCTGTAGGCTGTCGAGGCCCGCTTCGGCCAAGTCGGCAAGCATTGGCTTGGTAAGCAAGAACGCGTTCGTCGACATGCTGACCTTGAGAAAGCCGAGCCCCTTGGCATATCGCACCAGCTCCACGACGTCTGGATGCATCAGTGGCTCGCCACCCTGAAAACCGATCCGCAAGCAGCCGAGTTCTCGGATCTTGGCGAGGTATTTCTTCAGGTCATCGGTGTCAGGATGCGGTACCGAGTTGTCGTATTCGTTACAATAGTGACAATCGAGGTTGCACTGGTCGGTCAGGTAAAGGTGCGCCGTCCAAGGCTTTGTGTCGTATAGTCGCGGGGCCTGGCGTATTAGGCTCATCGTTTTGCAGTCTTCTTGTGGGCTCGGGACAACTCGCGGACCCCTCCCTCTATCATGTTTTGCGCAGCTTTCCAGAGCCGGTGACAGGCCGCGGTAATCCGCCCCCTATTGAGCTCCAACTAGGTCGTCGCCAAGCTCGGCGATTAGACGCTCTGCCTCGGAGTGGGCCTCCGGGGTGTCGACGTCGATCCAGGTTGCGTCGCCGACGTTGGCTGCCTTCATGCGACCCTCCGCAGCGAGTGTCGCAACACCTTGTGAAAGCGAGCAGCCCTCGGGTCCGTTGACGGCGTCTAACGCTGCGATCAGAGCAGGCGTGATCAGAAAGAAACCCGTGTCGAGCGCGTTGTAGTCGTCCAACTCTTTGCCGATTCGCACGATGCGATCGCCTCGAACCTGGACCTTCGTCGCGTCTTCCAAGTCGAAGCAGGCGTTGATCCGGTAGTCGACACCGAGGACAGACTCTTGGTCCGAAATCGGGTATGAACCGACAGACGAGAGCACCTGCGCCGACCACAAATGGTCGCTCATCAAGAGGAACGTCGGCCCGGTGACGAAATCGCGCGCCTTCAACACCGAAGTGCCGTTCGGCTTTTCGTACTCGTCGTTCTGGAAGAACGATAGCTTCGCTCGGTGCGGGTAGCGACAGAGGCCGCTTTCGAGCTCTTCACCGAGGTACCCGATGATGATGCCGATCTCGCAAACCCCGCCCTCTTCCAAAGCCCTGATAATGCGGACGATGAGGGGCACGGCCGCAACTTCGCGTAACGGCTTCGGAATGAGGTGACCGTCGGCCAGTCGGCTGCCCAGACCCGCGGCAAGGATGAGCGCACGATCGCGTTTCGGTGGTGTGGTCATTCTTGCAGCGCAGGGCGGATGGTCGCGGACTATACGCCAAATTGGCCTCGGGCGTTGCGAAAGCGCCTAGCACTGGCGCAAAGCATGCCACGAGCTGCGAAAAGCTCAGCAGCTACCGCCGCGCGCCGTAGAGCGAGCCTGCCGCCAGACCGCGAGGGGCGACTTTCGCTGGCGCGCCGCTGCGACGAGCGTGCCCAGCCAAGCGCCCGGCAAGAACAGGAAATTGATGACGAGCTCATCGAAGAGCTGACTTTCGGGCACCGGATTGCCACGCCGGCGGTCAGGGAGAGCGTTGAGCGTGTTGGCGATTCGATTGGCCACCGTCATGACGCGGGCGACGTCTTCCACGTCGCGACTGGTCTGACTCCCCAGCTCCTCGAGCAGCGCGTTCTGCGATTCATCTTCGGGGACGGGAGCAAAATTGGCCTTGGTGCGTTCGCGGGCGTGCGCGATCGCGAGCCAAGTGCGCCTATCAAAGGCGCGCTCGTCCATGTTCTCGAGCGCGGCGAGCTCCGCATCCGACACCCCGGCTTCGAGGGCCATTCGGGTATGGGCGTGCTCACACATACGGCAGGCGTTGGCCTGAGCGACAGCGACGATGACCTGCTCCCGCAGCGCACGAGGCAGGCGCCCCCGAACCCAGATCGACCATAGCGACGGCAACCGCGACACGACCGACTTCAGGTCTCGGAAGAGCTCGGGCAGCCTATAGGTACGGGGAACGAGACGACCAGGACCTTCGAACATCGCTACCCTCCCTCGGTCCCGAGCAAGCGCTTCACCGTGCCGTGCATTTCGTGAAGGCGCTCGCTCATGTGATCCCGCTGCTTGGCATCGAGCAGATCGAACACGAAAAGGAGCGTCTTGCGGCCGTCGGCTCGACGCTCTTGGGCGGAACGGGTGCCTGGGCCCCAGTCTTCTCGCTGCGTCCAGGCGTTCCAGAGGAGATCGCGAATCGCGGGCGCGCCGGGATGTTGACGCAGTCCGTCGGCGATTTCTGCGAGGCGCTGTTCATCCGCTCTGAGCCGGTCTGGCGCTTCGTCGGGCATGGCCGCCACGTAAGCGCGGATCGCCTGGTCTTGCGCATCGCTCAATCGGCCGGTCCACTTGTCGATCGCCTCGACGAACTTCTCTTGTCGAGTCTGAAGCCTTTCGTCCATGGGCGCGTTGAGCTCGTCTCGCGTCTCCTGGAGCCGTTCGTCGAGCTCGCGCTCCGCGTGGTCGATCTGGTCGTCGCGCAGGGTCGCCAATATCGGTGCGGCCTCGTCGACGATCCAGGAGACCGCCTTGTCCATGAGAATCTCGACCTGCCGCTCGATGACGAGCATCTTCTGCTCGGTCATCCCCTTCGAGAGCGCGCGGTCGACCGTTGCGACCAACAGGTCGAGCCGTGGTCCCAACACCTCGGGCGCGCTGGCGATTGCACGGTCGACTGCGGCGCGCGTCGCTATCCGCTGCGCGTCATCGAGATCAAAGACCGCAGCGATCTTCCCAGTTGCCCATCGCGCTCCGAGGTTTTGAAGAATCCCGGTGCAGCCGGACGCCAGCACCAGACCACAGACAAGCACGCCGATCAGCGCACGCCCGTGCCCTGACGAAACCTGTCTACGGCGATCCATAGGCTCCTTCACCCCACATGGCGCCGATTCCAAGCCCTATCATGGGCCCTTTGATGCCGACGCCGTCCACGGTCACTGGAACGATCACGTGGCCGGCTCGTGCGTCGAGTCCGATCCAGAACTCCTTGCGCAGCCGCCAATAGAGGAGTGCGCGCAGGTACCCGCTCATCACGAAGTCGTTGCGAGCGCCTACGCGCGCCCAACCCAAGTCGAACATCGCGCCGGCACCGAACCAGCGATCCGGATCACCGTTCCCCCAGAGCGCGCCAATCGCGCCTCCGGCAGTTCTCATCTTCTGTTCGCCGGAGGCGATCGTCCGACGGCCGAAACGGGCGAAACCCTCGCCAGCAAGGTGGACACACTTGTCCGAAGGCCTCCAAACCGCACCGGTGGCGAACCCCAACAAGGCGGCGTCGGCGTTCGGGTAGATCCGCGTGCTGGAAAAGAGATCGACGAAGAGCCTGGGCGCTTCGCGTTGATTGCAAGAGACTTCCGCGGATGCGGATTGCGCAGAGACCAAGATCCCGATTGCGAGAACCCACGAAACCGATCGTCGTCCGCGCAAATGAAATGATTCGTTCATGATTCGTGCTCCAAGGACAAGTCGACGCGGGCGGCGTCTTCGAACGATAACCTGTCTTGCCATCTCCGAATGAAAAGGAAAGCAGCAGCGACGACCGCCACCGCGACAATGATGAACAGTGGGCCAAATCGATCCCAGGCCCAGGTCGAAATCGGATGCTCCGCGAGCCAAGCGTTGATCTGCACGCCTAGCAAGGTCATCAAGGCGGTGAACGGGACGACCCCAAGCATCGTCCCCAACAAGAAGGGGCCAGCCCTCACCCGCGAGACACCGAGCGCGAATTGCAACGTCGGCGCGGTGTAAAAGATGAGTCGCAGCAGCAGTACCGTCCGGAGGCCGCGCGTAACCAATCGATCATCCAACCGCCGAATCCCGGGGGGCAGCCGTCGCTGAACCCAAGCGCGCCCGACAAAACGAGCGAAAGCAAAGGCGGCAATCGACGCAGCGACCGTGCCGACCCAACTGAAGACGAAGGCGGTGACCGGTTCCCAAACCAAGGGCGCGCTCAATAGAAAGAAGACGCTGCGCACCCCTAGAGGCTGAAGAACGCAATAGGCCAAAACGAACAGAACCGCGCCCGAGGCGCCGGCGTCCTGTAACCAGCCACGCATCCTCTCGGGGTCGATCGCGGCGTAAGTACCACTGACGTAGAGCCAGGCCACTACGCCGATCACCATCATGACTAAGGCAATTCTGACCCGCATCGAAATTTCAGGATTTGGTACGCGATTTGTTGGCGCCGGCTCCAAGCTTCACGCGCAGAGGGGAGCATTCGAAGGCCAGCGCACGGCTTCGGGTTGGGTTGTTGCTTTTTGTCGGCGGTCAGGCTCCAAAAGTTGACGCCTGCGTAGGCCCCGGTCGACAGGTAGCCGTTGTTCGTGTTGGACTGGTCGAACGCATAGGTGTAGCGAACGTCGACGCCCAAGCTGATTTCGTCAATCAACACGAAGTCGAATCCTCCCGCGAAATGAAGGCCAATGTCCAGATAGGTCGTGTCGTTCGACGGCGGCGAGTTCACGAGAAACGCTACTCCGATCGGAATGACGAATGGGCGAACTACTTTCCACCCGTCGTATCGAAGCATGGGCGCAACGGTGACGTTGAGCTCGGCTACGTGGACATCGCTCGTGTTGGTTACGCGCCTCGGAAAAACACCTGATTTTTCTTCGGGGTGGCCCACTCCTCTGTTTCCTCCGCCGCCTCGACTTCTGCTTCGACTTCTGCGGCCGCTTCAGCCTCTACTACGGCTTCCGCCTCAGAAGCGGGCTCGCTCATCTCCTCGACTTGAGCCGAGACGGGCCAGGCAAACAACCCAAAGACGAGGAACCCTACAACCTTGCTGTAACCATGTACGTTCATGGCACTCTCCTTTCACTTTCGTAACCGCCAGCAAGCAACGTACGTACCAATCGTGCAAGGAGCCGGAAACACTTGGCCGAATCGGCGTTTGTATGCGGCGCACCGTCGAGGACACGTGCAAGAAATGCTTCGCGATAGACGTTTGCGCTAATTTTGCGTTGAATTTCGACTTGCAGCGATTCTGAGCTGCCCCTATCGTTGAAAACGAAGATGAAAGGCGTTTTCAATAGAGCTGCCCTGATGCTCGTTCTCGCGGTCGTCGGCTCCGGCCTCGCCTCGAGCGGTGATGCGCAGGTCTACTACAGCGTCCGGGGTCTCCTCGCCGAGCAATTTCGTCAATCACAAGTCGTCGACTTCCAGCGCATACAGCTTTCCGCGGAGCGTCGCGCAGAGCTCGGGCGGCAGCTCGGCCAGCAGCTCGAAAAAGGAGAATACATTTTTTACGTCGCGCACTCCGGAGATCAGGTCGATGGCTACGCGCTCTTCGATCGTGAAATCGGTCAGCACGAGTACATCGACTTCGCCACCTTCTTCGATTGCGACGGCCGCGTAACCCGGGTCGAGGTCGTCGCGTATCGCGAGCCATACGGAGATGGCATCCGTTCCAAGCGCTTTCGCAAGCAGTTTGTTGGCAAGGAAGCCGCAAGCGGTTTCAAACCCGGACACGATATCGACGTCATCTCCGGCGCAACGCTTTCCGCTCGTGCAATGGCCAAAGCCGTGAAGCGCGCGACCTTGCTGTTGCACGACACCCTGCTCACGTCGTCTTAGCTCGATCCATGCAGGACTTCACGCGACCTTCCGGCCGGCTGCGCGCCCTACCCCTCGGTGCACGCGCGGTCTACAGCGTGTTCCTGGTGTTCACGTTGGCCGGCTTGGCGCTGACGCTGTTTCTGACCCACGACATGGTCGGCATCGATTTGAGTCATGCCAATGAATACTATGCAGGCGAAGCGGCGCACCTGGAGAACGCCGAGCTCGACGGCGGCCCGACACTGGTCCTTCCCCCCGACGGCGAGGAGCTTGCTGCATTCGAGCCCATGCCGCGCCGAAAGCTGCTGGAGATCACGCACTTTCATCTATTCTCGATGCCGGTGTATCTGCTGATCCTCAGCCACATGTACATGCTCTCGCGCGCACGAAAGAAGGCGAAGGTCGCATGGGTCGCGACCGGCTCGTTCGGAACCTTGCTCCACATCGCCGCGCCATGGCTCGTCGCGCATGGCAGCGCAGGCGCGCTTGCAAGCTATGCCGTGTCGGGCGCGCTGCTTCTCCTGAGCTACGTGGTGATGAGCGTGGTGCCACTTTGGGAGATGTGGCGCCGCTAGGCACTCACGGCGAGCGTGCTAAGAAGCATCCGTGACTGAAGAGGGCGAGTCCGGGAAGCGCGTCGTTGCGGTGTTGCTGGCACTGGCGGTGGGCGCCGCCCTGATCGCTTGGTTCGGCGCATCGCAACTCGAGAAAAGCAACCGATCGCTTCAACAAGCTGAGAACGCCTCCGTCTTGAGCGAAGGAATCCTCTACGAAGCGCACGCAGGCAATCCGGGCGTCGTGGTCGCCACAGACGTCGGCTCCGGCAAGGAGCTTTGGCGCGCCGAGCTTGGGAGTATCACGAGCAGGCCTGTCGTCACGGTTAATGAAGAAGTCATTGAAGTGCAGATCGCCGGAACCCCTTGGATGACACTCGACCGATCGACCGGCGAGCCTCTGGAATGACGGGCGGAAGAGAGCGTCAGTGAAGCGCGATCGACTGCCAGCGCCCGCGCTTCCACATGATCGCAAAGGTGAGCGCCTGAGCACCGCGGTAGGCTGCCTGCACGGCGAACACCACGACTAGCCCGAGACCCATGACCGGGCCGAATACGTAGACGAGGGGTAGAAAGACCAACCACTGATAGCTCGTTGCAAAGAGCATCACTCGCTTGACGTCGCCCGCCCCCATCAATGCGTTCATCAGAACCATGCCGACGGCATCGAGGAAGAGAAAGGCGGCGACGACGCGCAGTGGATTCTTGGCGAGCTGCAGAGTGGCGGGTTCGTGGATGAATCCGCTGAGAATCCACTCCGGCACCAGCAGAGCGGGAAGACTCAACGCGCCGACGACTAGGACCGCGATCTTCGTGACGTCCCATCCCCACTGTTTGGCATCGTCTGGGTGCCCGCGTCCCAGTGCCTGCCCGGCAAGTGACGCGGCCGCCAGACCGAAGCCGATCCCGGGCAAGATCGCAACGAGCATCAGATCAATGATCACCTTGGTCGCCGCAAGCTCTGGCGTGCCCATCCGCGCGACGAGCACGAGGAAGAGTGTCATTCCGGCGGCGAAGAAGAACTGTTGAAGCCCGGCCGGAGCCGCGAGCCGAATCATCGTCGCCATCGTCGTGCGGTCGGGCAATCCATGGAGGAACCCAGCGTCACGGGCGTAGGTGCGGCCAAGCAAGAAATACGATGCGGTTCCGAACACCGTCGCAATCGCTGAGGCGACGCCAGCGCCCATTGCGCCGAGCTCGGGCGCGCCGAGGTTGCCGAAGATCAGTACCCAGTTGAGAAAGATGTTGAGCACGTGCATCGAGATCAGCGTCCGCATATAGAGAATCGACTTGTCGACCGCGTTCCAGTATCCACGGAAGGCGAAGTTCATCCCCATGGCAAACATCGCGAACAGGCGGGCTCGAAGATAGGGCACGCCTTGCTCGACGACCGCCCCATCGCCGGTCAGCACAGGGAAGTACTCTGGCGCAAGCGCGATCAAGATCGCCGACCAGGGAACCGCGATGGCCAACGCGAGCAACAGGCCGCCGTTGAGCGGGATGGCCGTTTCGCTGAGGCGCCCTTCCCCGACACGCCGCGCTGCCATCGCCTGAACCCCCGCGGAAAGGCCCAGAATGAACGCAGAGAAGAGAAAATTCGCAAAGCCGCCAAGCCCGACGCCTGCAAGGGCGGCGTCTCCCAGCGTGCCGACCATCGCCGTGTCGACGAGGTTGAGCACGTTCTGCGAAAGCATGCCGCCGATGATCGGAAGCGCGAGCCCGAGGATTCTCCGCCGGCGCGCAGGAGGCACACCCAGGACGTGCCTCTCTACCTGCACCGCCTCACCCACCGCTCGACTCTAAGACTATCGTGTTTTGCGGCAAGTTAGCGCGGCGCCATACGAATCGATCCGTCGAGCCGGATGACCTCGCCGTTGAGGTAGCTGTTCTCCACGATGTGGCACGCAAGAGCGCCAAACTCCTCGGGACGGCCAAGCCGGCTCGGGTGCGGGATTGTCGCAGCAAGAGCTGCGCGCATCTCGTCCGGGAGCGAGGCGAGTAAGGGTGTGTCGAAGGTGCCCGGCGCAATCGTCACGACGCGGATCTGCGCTTTCGAAAGGTCGCGCGCGGCCGGGAGCGTCAAGCCGACGATGCCTCCCTTCGAGGCCGAGTAAGCGACCTGCCCGATCTGGCCGTCGAACGCAGCGACCGAGGCCGTGTTCACCACCACCCCTCGCTCGCCGTCCTCAGGTTCGTTCTTGGCCATGGCCGAGGCGGCAAGCCTGAGGATGTTGAATGTCCCAACGAGATTGACGGAAATGACTTTCTGGAAGACTCCGAGATCGTGAGGCGTGCCGTCCTTGCCGATGGTTCGCATGCCGAATCCGATCCCCGCACAACTAATCGCCGCGCGGAGGGTGCCCATCGAAGTTGCCCGGTCGACTGCTGCCTGCACCTCTTCGGGATTGCTGACGTCGGCCTGCACGAACGCCGCTGCGTCGCCGAGCTCGGCAGCCAGCTTTTTTCCGCGGTCGGCGTTGAGATCGACGATGACCGCGCGCCCCCCTTGGCTCACGAACCGGCGCACCGTTGCTTCGCCCAAGCCGGACGCTCCACCCGTCACCAATGCCACTGAACCTTCAATCTTCATCGAGACCTCCGGCCGCAGATGCTTGGTCTAAGCCGCCCCCCCGTCAAGCAGCTAGCGTGCAGGCCCACCTGCGGCTAGAACCGGGCGCACTCACGCTGGGTAAGGGGACCAGTGCTCTTCAATAGCCTCGACTACATTCTGTTCCTGGGCATTGCCGTCGCGGGGTTCTGGCTGTTGGCTCGCCATGCCCAACTGCGGATCATCTTCATCTTCGTGGCGTCCTGCCTGTTCTACATGGCATGGCACCCGGCTTACATTGTTCTGATCCTCGCCTCGACGGTCATCGACTACGTCGTCGGCCTCCGAATCTACACAAGCAATCAAGAAAAGACGCGCAAGCGCTGGCTAATCGTCAGCCTGGTCTCGAACCTCGGGCTACTCGGACTCTTCAAGTATTTCAACTTCGCCTCGCAAGCGACGGCCGATGTGCTGGGGCTCTTTTTCGGCATCGAGATCCCGAACCCGCCCTTCCTCGACGTCCTCCTGCCGGTCGGGATCTCCTTTTATACCTTCCAGACGCTGAGCTACACGATCGACATCTACCGGCGGAAGCTCGAGCCGACCCGCAACTTTTTCCAGTTCGCCTTCTTCGTCACGTACTTTCCGCAGCTGGTCGCGGGTCCCATCGTCCGCGCTTCCCAACTCCTTCCCCAGCTTCAGCGCAAGATCACGCTTCGCGACGACCAAGTCACCCAGGGGCTCTTCCTGATCGCGACCGGGATGGTGAAGAAGGTCGCCATCGCGGACTACCTCTCGGTGAACCTCGTCGACCGCGTCTTCGATCAACCGGAGCTCTACAGCGCCGCCGAAGTCGTGATTGCCCTGTACGGTTTCACGATGCAAATCTACTGCGACTTCTCCGGCTACACCGACGTCGCGCGCGGCTCTGCAAAGCTCATGGGCCTCGAGCTCCCAGAGAACTTCGACCGGCCCTACCAGTCCGCGAGCCCCGCGGAATTCTGGCGTCGCTGGCACATCACCCTGTCGACCTGGTTGCGAGACTACCTGTACTACCCGCTGGGCGGCTCGCACGTCGGCCCTGCCCGCGCCTACTGGAACCTCTGGCTCACGATGTTCCTGATCGGCATTTGGCACGGCGCTTCGTGGACGTTCGTCTTCTACGCGATCCTTCAATCGATGGCGATGGTCATTCACCGCTTCTTCTACAGGCGATCCGGCCGCACTCGAGACACGGTCGACAGCTGGCACCGGCATGCCTTCAAGGTGTTTTGGGCGCTTCAGTTCGTGGTATTTTCGCGAATCCTCTTCCGCGCGACGAGTCTCCAGAACGCGGCTGACGTCACCACGCGTCTTGGCTCTGGGACATTCTCGGTGGCCCAGATCTCGCCGGCCATCTGGGCGATGCTCGTTCTGACGTTCGTCGCTCACTACACGCCGAAGCGCTGGTTCGAGTCCATCGAGCTTCGGTTTAAGTCCATGCCCGCACCTGCGCAGGGGGTCACGCTTGCGACTGTGGGAATCGTTCTCAGCTTGGTCGCAACCAGCGAGGTCGTTCCCTACATCTACTTCCAATTCTGATGCTCAAACGAATCTACCAACATCTCACACCATTGCAGCACCTGGTCACGGTGGTCCTGTTCATGTTTGCCGCGTGCACGCTGACGTACACGATTCCTCCGATGGAAGGACTGCGCCCATGGATCCCGGGCGAGGAGGACTTCCCGATCGTGCGGCTGTTTAAACGCTGGGGTGAGATCCCTGCGTTCGCCGGTCACGGCGGATCGTATCGGTCGACGACCGGCACCGGAGCCGGCAACAAGCGCTTGGCGGAGACAGTCGGCGAAACCGTCGCGGGAAACCTCGGCGCGAAGCGGGTAGTCGCGCGCCCGATCAAGCCGGAGGACAGTGTCACGATCGACCCCGCAGAGTACGCCGGCATCTCGACCTACATCGAAGATCCGACCGGACGCGGCATGCGAGCGTTCTATGAAGCCCTCGAAAGGACCGCGCGTGCTAGGGACGGCGCAATCACCAGGGTCGGCCAGTACGGCGACTCGAGCATTGCCACGGATCTGATCACCTCGACCGTTCGAGAGAACCTTCAAGCGCGGTTCGGCGACGCCGGTCATGGCTTCGTCCTGGCGGCCAAAGGGTACATCCCGTACAAGCATCGAGGCGTCCGGCAATCGTCGAATCCCGAGGCCTGGGACATACGCGAGGTGGTCCGTCGACAGGATCGCAACGGCCGTTACGGCTACGGCGGCGTGCAATCGAGAGCGGAACCTGGCGCCTGGGCACGCGTCGGAACGGCCAAACGAGGAGAGATCGGAAACCGAGTGTCCCGGTTTGACATTTTCTACGAGGAAAAGCCCCGTGGCGGGAATTTCTCGGTGCGGCTCGACAGGAATAAGCGCGAAACCGTGTCGACCAAAGCCGACGACTTTGGCGACGGAGTCTATTCGATCGAAGTGCCCGACGGGCCGCATCAGATCGAGCTCCGCTACGCCCGGGGTGGCCCTGTCAGTTTCTACGGCGTCGTAGTGGAGCGTGACGGACCCGGGGTCGTGTACGACTCGCTCGGCCTAGTCGGTGCGCGCGCGAATCGACTACTGAACTACGACGCAGACCACATCAGACGTCAGCTCGAGCTCCGCGGCACGAACCTGATCGTCCTCGGCTTCGGCGGCAACGAAGCAAGCGACGAACGCACAGAAGAAGCGTTTTACGAAGACTACCTGATGGTCTTGCGCCGCATGCGCCAAGGGCGCGAGGCCCTGAGCTGCCTGGTGTTCGCGCCGCTCGACCAGGCGCGACGCAGCCGTGGTCGCATTCGCACTCTGCCGACCATTCCCCTGATCGTGGCAGCCCAAAGGCGCGCTGCCTTCGACTCGGGATGCGCATTTTACGACACCTGGCAGGCGATGGGCGGAAACGACGCGATGCGCCGCTGGTACAGGGCCCATCCAAGGCTCGCGATGGGCGACTTCCGGCACGCGACGCCCGCCGGTTACGAGATCATCGGCAACATGTTCTACAAAGCCCTCCTGGCGGGCTTTGCCGACTACCTCTCAGGCAAGACCTCTTCGGCGCCTGCATCAGCCGCGTCCTCGGCGGACGCAGGCTCAGCCTCGGTGTCAGGCGACTCGGGCATCCCGTCGAGCAGCGCCGACAGCAACACCTCGCCCAAGCGCTGATAGCCGATTCGAGTGTAGTGAATGTGGTCTTGTGATGCGTATGCCGGGTCGTTCGCGGCCCACTGCACCATCGAGAGCGCGCCACCTTGGAACGCCACCAGGTCGAAGAAGCCGCAACCCTGTTCGAGCGCAATGCGATGTTGCACTTCGATCACGCTCGCGGTTCGCGTGCGGTCTTCGAACACGCGCTCTTCAACTTGCATTGGCCGGTCGGACGGTCCGATCAGCAGGCAGGACGCTTCGGGCACCGTGTCTCGGATGCGTTGAAGCACAGCGCGAAGGTTGCGCTCGTAGTCTTCGAGCGGTGACTCGTCGCCACTTTCGTTGGTTCCGTAGGCCAGCACGACCAGGTCGGGCTTCCGTCTACGAAGGTGCTCCTGGTGAACTTCCTCGTCCCAGAGAAGCTGATACCGGACGCGCGAGCCGTTGATGCCGAGCGTATCGACGATCACGCCAGGCTGATCGCGCTCGACCGAAAGGCCGTACACCCAAACCGGCCGCTTGCTCAGGGTGCGGATTTCAAAGCGATGCGGAGCGTCGGGCACGCGAAACGTGGCGTAGCCTGTCGAGGTCTTGGCCGCATGTGTGGAGATGCGGCGTGCCTTCCGGCCGTCGATTAAAACGTCCATGTCTCCGCCACGAGGGTGTTTCTCGTAGTAGAGCTCGAAGAAGCCTGCGGTTCGGCCGTACTCACCCTCTTGAGCGGTGAATACCGCACCATATGACCCGGGTCGCTGACTCGTCATTGCAATCCCGGCGAGACCGACGCGCTCGACCCCCGAGTCGCCGACCCGAATGCGCTGCGTCTCCCATCGCTCGCCATCGCTTTCGATATTGATGTCGCGATGCCGATAGGTGCGCCAGGGATGCACAGGAACGAGAAAGCCGTGACCGGCGTCGCCATAGCGCGTTTGAAGCTCCCGGCGGATGTACCCGGTGAAGAGATCGCTCGCGACGTGCGAGGCGCCGTAGAACAGCAGCCGGGCCTGTCCTTCACCCGCCGCTGCGCGCGCGAGGGCTCGATGCAACGCGTCCATCGACTTACCGTCACGATCTTCGATCGCAATGTCGAGGCCGAGCTCGTCGTTCGGCGGCGGCAGCAGAAGCTTTGGCCCCATCCGCTGTCCGGACTGAACCGCTTCAAGCACACCGGTCTCGTCGATCGCGGCCGGCGTCCTCGGAGACGCGTCTGCCGAGCTCGAGGAAGCGCCGTAACCCAACGTCCACACGCTCGCTACCAGCCCACCAAGCAACACGATCGCCAACGGCGAACCCCATAGATTTCCGAGCCGCACGCCCCCACAATGGCGATCCGGCGCGATCGAGTCAAATTGACGTGAAAACCCGGCAGAAGTCGGCCATGATGCGCGCCATGAAATCGCGTGAGCTGCTCCTGTCAGGCGCCTTGTTCGATGTCGCCCGTCTGACATTCGAGGGGCCGGACGGCACCGAGGTCGTCCGAGAGGTGATCGAGCATCCCGGGGCTGCTGTGATCCTGCCCCTGATGGACGACGGCCGGGTCGTCTTGATTCGCAACGTTCGCCACACAGTCCGTAAGGTCCTGTGGGAGCTGCCGGCTGGCACGCTCGAGGCCGGCGAAGCGCCCGAGGCCTGCGCCGCCCGCGAAGTCGAAGAGGAAACCGGGTACCGAGCGGGCACCATCGCGCCGCTCACGGAATTCTATGCATCCCCGGGCATCCTCAACGAGCGCATGCACGGTTTCCTGGCCACCGATCTCGAGCAAACAGTCCAGTCGCTCGACCAAGACGAAGAGATTGAGGTCTTTCCCATTCCTCAATGGCAAGTGCGGGACATGATCAAGGACGGGCACATCGAGGACGCGAAGACGATCGCCTTGCTGCTCTACTGGATGCATCTCTACTCTCCCTGAAGCCCCCACCCGAGCATCGCTACCGATGGAGCTGCTGAGCCGCATTCAAGACAACTGGATCGTCCTGCTGATCCCCATGATCAGCTCACTGGTCGGGTGGTTTACGAATGTGGTCGCCATCAAGATGATGTTCCATCCGGTCGAGTTCATCGGCATTCCTCCATATTTTGGCTGGCAGGGGGTGATCCCCGCCAATGCGCTCCGGCTCGCCAAGGTCTCGAATACGCTGATCACACGGAAGCTCCTGTCCCTACGGCAGCTTTTCGACGAAACCTTCAACGCGGAGTCTTTTGCAGGAAAGCTCGGCGCCGTCGTCGACGACGTGACGGAGCAGGTCATCGACGAAGTCGCCACGAAGCACGCCAAGCCGATGTGGGACAACGCCGGTGAGTTCATGCAGAACAAGGTGCGCGCGCAGGTTCGCGCCGAAGTAATCGAAGTCTCGCGGGCGATCGCCATGGACATGGCGGACGACATCGACAACATCATGGACATCGAGAAGACCGTCCTCGAAGCCATGGAGCGCCACAAAGCGCTGATGGGCGAGATGTTCTACGAAGTCGGCCGCAAGGAGTTCAAGTTCATTGAGCGCTCGGGCCTCTACTTCGGCTTCCTGTTCGGAGTGTTCCAGATGGTCATCTGGGTCCTCTACCCCGCTCCGTGGATCTTGCCTGCAGCCGGCTTCTGCGTCGGCTACCTGACCAACTGGATCGCCATAAGGCTGGTGTTCGCGCCGCGCGAGCCCGTGAAGATCGGCCCAATGACCGTGCAGGGACTGTTTCACAAACGGCAGAACGAGGTCGCCGAGGCGTTTGGGCGAACCGTTGCAACGCGGGTGCTGAACGCCGACAACATCGTGACCACGGTCATGGAAGGCGACGGCGCGACCCGAATGAACGAAATCGTCGCGGATCGCATCGGCGAGCTCATCGCGAAGTACGAAGCCCACCCGATGGCCAACCTGGTCTTGTCTGAGGAGAAGCGCCCTGCCCTTCGGGCTGAGCTCCTCGAACGAATTCAGGTGGAGTGGCCGAAGCCGGGTGGCTTCTTTCACACGTTTGCCGGCGAGTCGGTGGACCTCCAGGGGGAACTCGAACGCCGCATGAAGGGCCTGGATCGCGAAAGCTACGAAGGAGTGCTCAGGCCTGCATTCCAGCAAGACGAGTGGAAGTTGATCGCCGCCGGCGCCGTGCTCGGCACCGTCGCCGGCGTCCTGCAGCTCGTTTACATATTCGGCGACGCCATGGAGCGGTTGAACCGCTAGGCACAGGGGAGCTGGCCGATCGCTCGCTCAACGGCTAAACAACCGCCTGTGGAACAAACTGCAACCCTTCTCGTCTGCTGCCCCGATCGCAAAGGCCTCGTCGCTGCCCTTGCGCAGCTCCTCTACGGCCACGGCGCCAACATCCTCGATGCCGATCAGCACACCGACCCGGTTGCTGGCCAATTCTTCCAGCGCATCAAGTTCGACATGTCGGAGCTCCATACCGACCGACGAAGCCTGGAGACTGCAATTTCCGAGGTCGCTGCCCGTTTCTCGATGAGCTGGCGCATCGCGGACGGCACGCATCGCGGCCGGACCGCCATTTTCGTATCGAAGTACGACCATTGCTTGTACGACCTCTTGTTGCGTCAGAGGGCCGGCGAGCTCTCAACCGAATTCCCGATGATCATCGGTAACCACGAGGACCTGCGACACGTAGCCGAGCAGTTCGGGGTGCCGTTCCATCATTTGCCGATCACCAAGGCGACGAAGCGCGCGCAGGAGGACCAGGCCCTCGAGCTGTTAAGGGCGGCGAACGTCGATCTCGTCGTGCTCGCCCGATACATGCAGATCCTGACCGACGACTTCTTGAGGGCGTACGACGGCCAGGTCATCAACATCCACCATTCGTTCCTGCCGGCGTTCATGGGCAGCAAGCCCTACCACCGGGCTTTCGAGCGGGGCGTCAAGCTCATCGGCGCGACCGCCCATTACGCCACGGCAGATTTGGACGAAGGCCCGATTATCGAGCAGGACGTCGTCCGCTGCTCGCACCGCGACTCGGTGCAGGACCTGGTACGCAAGGGCCGTGACCTCGAAAAAGTCGTCCTAGCGCGCGCCGTGCGCTGGCACCTTGACGATCGAATCCTCGTCTACGACAACAAGACGGTCGTCTTCACCTAGGGAGTCCACATGTCCGAACGAGTTCAGCTCAGCATCGACAACCACGTCGCGACGGTTCGCATGTCGCGACCCGAAAAACGCAATGCACTCGACGCGGACATGTTCGACGGGCTCATCCGCATGGGCAAGCGCATCATCTCGGACAAGAGCGTTCGCGCGGTCGTGCTCCACGGCGAGGGCAAGGCATTCTGCGCCGGCCTCGATTTCGGATCGTTCATGGGTTCGCCCGACTTGATGCAGAAGCTCCTCTCGCGCGGCGAGGAAAGCCCGGCCAACATGGCGCAGCGCGCGGGATGGATTTGGCAAGAGGTGCAGGTCCCCGTCATCGCCGCGGTTCACGGCGTTGCTTTTGGCGGCGGCCTACAGATCGCCCTCGGCGCGGACATGCGTTACGCCACCGCCGATGCGCAGTTCTCCGTCATGGAGATCAAGTGGGGTTTGATCCCCGACATGAGCATCACCCAGACGATGCTGGAGCTCGTCCCGCTCGACGTTGCAAAGGAGCTGACGTTCACCGGGCGCATCATCTCCGGCACCGAAGCGCTCGCGCTCGGGCTGGTCACCAAGGTTACCGAGGATCCGCTCGCGGACGCGCTCGAAACCGCCAAGCTGATCGCGACGAAGTCCCCGCACGCCATTCGAGCGGGCAAGGCTCTTCTCCGCGACGCGCCTGGAATGTCGCGCGCCGATGCGCTCAAGCTCGAGACCGCGCTTCAGGTCAGCCTGCTCGGCAGCCCCAATCAAATGGAGGCGGTGCAGGCGAACATGATGAAGCGCAATCCCGACTTCAAAGACCCGGAATAGGTGACCGCCGATCAGGCCGGCTCGGGCGGCCGCGACACCCGTGGCTGGTACTGGCAGCAATCCGGCGGGCAAACATCGTGCGACGGTCCGCGCTTGCCCATCGATTGGCGCACCGTGACCTTGCCTAGCCGCTCCTCGATGAGCTCGCGAATCATGGAGACAAACGCAGGATGGGTCCCTACGGTCGGCGCACGGGTCAGCGTAATGCCGAGCTCGTTTGCGTAGTCCCGCGCCTTGTGGTCGAGGTCCCAGATCACCTCCATGTGGTCGGACAGGAAGCCGATCGGCGCGACGACCACGTCTTGCGTGTTGATCTGAGCGAGAGCGTCGAGGTGCTCGAGAATGTCGGGGCCGAGCCAGGGAACGTGAGGCGGCCCGCTGCGACTCTGATAGACCAGTTGCCAACGCTCGTGGCGAGCGCCCTCAGCGACCAGGCGCGCTGTTTCTTCGAGTTGCTCGGCGTAGTCGCAGCTCTCGGCCATCGAGTCCGGTATGCTGTGCCCGCTAAACGCGACGCGAGTGCATTCGCGTCGCTCCTTGGGCAGGGTCTCCAGAGCGGATAGCAGGCAGTCGACATTGGCTTCGATGAAACCCGGGTGATTGTAAAAGGCGCGCAGTTTCTCGACCACGGGAGCGCCTTCGCCGAGCTCCTCGCGGGCCTTCTCGATGTCCTCCCGATACTGCCGGCACCCGCTGTAGCTGCTGTAGGCGGAAGTGAACAATCCAAGTGCGTGCTTCTTCCCGTCGTCGCGCATTTCGCGGAGCGCTTCCAGAATGAACGGGTTCCAGTTTCGATTGCCCCAATAGATCGGCAGGTCGATTTCGCTCTTGCGTAGCTCTTCTTCGAGCGCCGCGATCAACGCCCGATTCTGGTCATTGATCGGGCTCTTGCCTTCGAAGTGATTGTAGTGTGCCGCAACTTCCTTGAGTCGATCCGGCGGGACATTCTTGCCGCGCACCACGTTCTCGAGAAACGGCATCACGTCCGCGCGATTCTCCGGCCCGCCGAAAGACACCAGAAGGATACTGTCGTACTCCGAATCCGTATCGCCCACGGCCGAACTCTCGCGCCTAAAACCCCTGGTTGCAAGCTAAGAGTCTTGCCAAGCGATCGCAGCTGTGCTCTAGCTTGCCCGTGCGGGTGACGATCCTGGGAAGCGGTAGCGAGGGGAACGCGCTGCTATTGGAGTCGAGGACGAGCGCCGTTCTGGTCGATGCGGGTCTCTCGCACCGCAGGCTCGTCCAGCGGTTTGCGGCGATCGGAAGGGAGACACCGAAGAACATTGCTGCCGTGATCGTAACGCACAGTCATAGCGACCATGCCGCGCACGCCTCGACGTATGCGACTCGCCTGGGGTGTCCGGTTCGCGCCAGCGAAGCGACGATGTCGTCGATCCGCCTACGGCCTGCGGCGCAAGCCGAGACGTTTACTGTGGGCCGACGATTCGTCATCGGGGACATCACGATCCACTCGCAGGCGATTCCACACGATGTGCCACAAGTTGCACTACGTTTCGAAACGAAGGCAACCAGCCTGGGCCTGGTGACCGACCTCGGGCACGTTCCAAAAGGCCTCGGCAGGTTTCTGGATGAATGTGAAACGCTGTTGCTCGAGAGCAACCATGACCCGGACATGCTTGCCGAAGGCCCCTACCCCGAAATGCTGAAGCGACGCGTGGGTGGATCGCAGGGTCACCTTTCGAACGGCCAGGCCGGAGACTTGTTGGCAGGGCTTCCATATGCGCCCGAGCGCGTCGTGCTGATGCACCTGTCGGAAACCAACAACTCTCCGCAGCTGGCGCGGTGCTCGGCCGAGGCGGCGCTCGGACACCAGGGGGTCGAACTGCTCCTGGCGCACCAGCAACAACCGCTGGAGCTCGGTCCTCCGCGCGAGCCGCAAATGCAGTTGAGTCTCTAACGAGGGAGCCATGGGCCTTTGGTACGACGAAACCTTTGACGATCACACCCGGCTCGGCCTGCGCGTCAAAGAGACTCTGTTCTCGGGCAGGAGCAAGTACCAGAAAGTCGAAGTGATCGACACCGTTGGCTTCGGGCGGGTCCTGGTCCTCGACAACGTCTTCATGACCAGCGACTATGACGAGTTTCTCTATCACGAGATGCTCGTGCACCCGGCGATGACGACTGCACCGGGGATCGAACGAATCCTGGTCATCGGCGGAGGTGACGGCGGAACCGTTCGCGAAGTGCTCCGACATTCCGACGTTAGAATGTGCGTGATGATCGAGATCGACGAGATGGTGGTCGAGGCCTCCAAGGAGCACCTGCCCAGCATCGGGACGGCTTGGGACGATCCGCGTCTCGACGTCCGCTTCATCGACGGCATCGAGTACGTGAAGGAGAGCCAGGACGACAAGTACGACGTCATCCTGCTCGACGGGACCGACCCGGTCGGCCCGGGCGCCGTTCTTTTCGACGAGAGCTTCTACGCGGGCTGCAAGCGCATGCTCGCGCCGGGCGGCGTCCTGGCGCTACAAAGCGAATCTCCGCTACTGATGCTGGACGTCTTCGTCGAAACCCAGCACAAGCTCCGCAAGTTTTTCTCGGAAGTGCACCCGTACTTGGGGCCTGTCCCGCTCTACGGCACGGGAACTTGGAGCTGGACCTGGTGCTCGGACACAGGCGAGCCGCTGCGGGCGATTCGCGAACGCCAAGAAGCGATCGTGGAAGGCTCGAAGGCCTACAACGAAGAACTGCACCAAGCCGCGTTCGCACTGCCGAACTACGTCAAACGCGCGCTGAAGCTGTAGAACGAACAACTGCACGATCGGAGAACGGCTAGGGACGGGCGTGCTCGCGATTGGGACCCGCTCGGCTGTCTCCCTAAGGCGCCACAAGTCTAGCCTCGCCCCCAATCGCTGTGCTGCCCATCCCGAGCCGTTCTCCTCTGTGGATGTCTACGTACGCAATGGTGCCAGGCGTCGTCAGAAAGCAAGGTCCGCCCCCGGTCAATCGTTTTCGCCGGGGGCCGCTCGGGTAGGTGGTTCTTCTTCCTGTACGTATCGGCGGGCTAGTTGAGGTCCGCTGTGAACGTTCCCGTGACGCCCTGATTCTCTGCGGGCGAAAATGCCGCGCCTTCCCAGGTGCCGCCCACGCCCTCGAATCGCCCCGTGCCTCCGTCGATATTGCCGGCAATGTTCGCGAAGAATGCCGCTCCATCCGAGCAAACGGCTTGGCCCGGGGTGGCCGATCCGGTCAAGAGCGAGCCGTCGTTATAGATTTGGACGAATTCAAAGCTCACCAGATCTGCCCCCAAAGGGAACTCATCGGGGCAACGCCCTTCGGGATCGGGACCCACCACGGGCTCGAACTCGAGCCGTGCGGTGACCTGAGCTTTTCCTGGCTGCCCTTTCGCGAGCACGTTCAATAACGATGTGGTGTTGCCCGTCTCCCCGTCGACGTTAGCGACATGGGTGCTACCGGACAGCCGCTGGTCGACGTTTGGTCCTGATTTGCCCTGCGCGTCTGGTGCCACGAATACGGTCAACGCCAGCGCGGCCAATGCAATAGAAATCCAGATTTTCATGATGATGTCCTTCTTTTTCAATTGGAAACGGGGCGCGGAGCTTGCCGCTCCGCGTTTCGGAAAGGCCGACTGTGTCGCGTTTGTGAAGAGGCGTCTATACGTAATTCCTTACCCGGTCGCGGGGACCCGCTCCGGGAGACGCACCCGGAACCCAAATGTAAGGAAGCTCACAAATGACCGAATGGACGATCGAAAAATTTGGCGGCCGTGCTCGTCTTGCACCGAGGCACCGAAACCGTCGCTTGAAATCGCCAACGTCGCCGAACCGACATCGCCACTCAGACTACCGGGGCGCGGAAAAAGCGCGACACGGGGCTACGTCGAACGGCTCGGCTTGCAGATCTGGTCGGATGCACTTGAGGGCTTGGACCAGGCAAGCCGAGCCTCGGCGCTCGC
>Ga0209567_10000070_pt1 | contig 46591 bp, 42 predicted proteins | sample COG_12_FD_184756 | JGI IMG/M metagenome (GOLD analysis project Ga0209567, IMG submission 184756) | Pelagic marine sediment microbial communities from the LTER site Helgoland, North Sea, for post-phytoplankton bloom and carbon turnover... | ecosystem: Environmental > Aquatic > Marine > Neritic... | reverse complement strand
CAGTTCCCGTTCTTGAGCTTCGGTCGGCGCGACGTCTGTTTCCTGATTGGCAGCAGCACCACCGGCCGTCTTTTCCGAATCGCTCGACGCGTCGACTCCCGGGCCTTCAGATACGCCCTCCTGTTCCGCATACACGACACCGGGGATAAACACCGACATCGAGAAGGACAGGATCACCGCAAAGAATCCATACCAACGGGTCGGGTGTCGTTCTATTGATTTTCGTAACATACCATCCAATGAATCTAGCTTCGGGCCTGGATCAAAAGTATCTACCCATTGAAATTTTTCAAAGCTGCGACTCGATGGGTAGTATCCGTGCCAATCCAACCATGAAACGCAGCCAGAAACTGGCGTGCGGTTCGGTTCGCCAGGTCTTTGCGTCGCTACCCTGCAGTCTATACCATCTGAGCTGATCGTAACCCCGGTCGTCTTTGACCAGACCCAGAGAGAACGCCTCATTTTCGGTGTAGCTTTCGAACCACTCGATCATCTCCCGCGCCGCGTCGCTGGAATCCAGTATCAGGCCGATCTCCGTATTCTCTTTGAGGGACCTCGGATCCAGGTTGAGCGAGCCGATGAACACGTGCTTGCGATCGAAGACAAAAGATTTTGTGTGCAGACTGGCTTTCGTCGAGCCGCGCAGGCCGGACGACCCGCGCAGGGTCGCCCGCGCTTTCGTGTCCGTCTCGTGAATCTCGATGCCGGCGCGGAGCAGACGCTTGCGATAACGCATGTAGCCGGCATGGACTATAGCGACATCGGTCGCGGCGAGTGAATTGGTAACGACGCGCACGCGCACACCTCTGTCCGCCAGGTCTTTGAACAGCGCTGTGCCCGCCTTGCCCGGAACGAAGTAGGGCGAGATGATGACCAGCTCCTCCCTGACGTTCCTGAAATACTCACGCAGCGCGGGAGCGAGGTGATACTTCTCGGCGTCCTGTCCGGACAGTATTTTTTCAGGGTGGTCATAGACCACTCTGGCATCTCCCCAGTAGAGATCGACATCGTTGTCTCTGATGCGACGGGCGAGGTCGGAGTCCCGCATGGCCCGCAGGTAATCCGAATCGCGCTGCTCGGCCACGAATGCTTCGAGGTCCTGCTGGCTGTTTGCGATCAGATCCAACGTAACCGGCGCGCGATTGAGCACTGAAATCGGATAGGTGAGCTCGTGATTCCAGTACAGATCGAACGATCTGGAAATGTCCCGAACCAGCGGGCCGGCGACCATCACGTCGAGATCGCTGAAAACCAGCTGGTAATTGGCATCGAAGTACTCATCGCCGATGTTTCTGCCGCCGACCACCGAGATCTGGTTGTCGACCGTAAACGTCTTGTTGTGCATCCGGCGTGTGACCTTCCCGAAGCCCGTAACGTACTGGGTTGCCCTGGGCGCGGATCGGCTGAACGGGTTGAAAATTCTCACTGACAGATTCGGGTGGCTGTCGAACACGGCGACCATCAGGTCCCGGCCTTCCGCCGCCATGTCGTCGATCAACAGTCTGACCCGCACGCCCCGCTCCGCCGCTTTCAGCAGCTGGTCGACAAACAGCCGCCCTGTCAGATCGTTGTGAAACAGGTAATACTGTGCATCGATGCTGCGCGATGCCCGGTTCGCCAGAACTGCCCGTGCCACGAAAGCATCCAGACCGTTGTCCAGCAGGTCGTAGCCCGACTGACCGGGATGGGCATCCAGTTCCCGCTTGAAGTTCTCACCCGCGACCAGGCCGGCTACCGGCGCATAGGCATAAGACTCCTCGCGCTCGAAATCGGTGGGCAGGGTCGCGCAAGCGCCCAGCGTCAGGCAAAGTAAAAAAGGGGACAGATCCCATTTGGGAATAAAAAAGGGGACAGACCCCATTTGCCGCATTTGCCGTAGCAAATGGGGTCTGTCCCCTTTTTTTAAGTCAGCCCGCAAACTCGGCGGCCGCCTCCGCGATCCACTTCCAGAATGATCGGGCAAGGCCCGAGTAAACCAGTAGATCGTAAGTCGGGGTTTCATCGACCTGGTGAAGGATAACACCCACCTGCGCCATGACGGTCTGGGCACAAAATCCGGTTCTCGCGGCATTGGGATGCAAATCGAGCCGGCAGCCCTTGGCCATCACACGGCGTGCTTTTGGACCGCGCAACCGAATGCAGACCCGGGAATCGCCCTGCTCGGACAGATAACCCCGGTCTTCGACACGGGCGGCGATATAGGCGGCGAGGCCGCCTTTGTGCGTCGACTCCCCGGATACGAGCATCCACTGCCCCGGCGACAGCGGCAGCGCGGTAAATTCGTTCTGCACGGTCGCGTGTCCGGGCTTGCCGCCGATGTCGAGCCGTTTGCACACTTTCGACGCTTTGCCATTTCTAGCAAACAGCTGTACGAATGTCAGACCCGGAACGACCGACAGCTCGATCTGCTCCGAGGACTTCGGCTCCGCGACGCCATCCAGCGGAAAGACCGCACTAAAAGTCGATGACGAATCAGCCATGCAGCCGCTCCCCGTCGGGATCGACGAATACCGGATGGCAGACTTCGACCTCCACCGCTTCATCCTTCAGCGGGTAGACGGCATACAGCCGCTCGCCCTTGCGGGACAGACCGCCCTTGACGTAGCCGAGACCGATCCAGGTACCGACGGCCGGGCTGTTTCCCACCGAGGTCAACCAGCCGAGACTGGTCTCCGTGCTCGCCTTTTCCGGATCTTCGACCAGGTGGGCGCCGCCGCGTAATCGACCTTCGCCGCCGACCATCCTGAAGCCTACCAGGGCGGGACGGTCCGGATCGACCATGCCTTCGCGTTGCGACAATGGCAGACCGATGTAGTGCTTCTTTGTGGACATCATCCGGCCCAATCCCATGTCGGCTGCAGTAGATCGACCGTCGAGTTCGTTACCGGCGACATGTCCCTTTTCAATGCGCAGCACACCCAACGCCTCCGTGCCGTAGGGAATAAGGCCGTGAGGAACGCCGGCGCTGTAAATCGCCTGCCACATGGCTTCACCGAATCGCCAGGGCACGTTGACCTCGTAGGCCAGTTCCCCGGAGAAGCTGATGCGGAATATACGAGCGCGGGCGTCGTTCCAGCCGAATTCCCTGACGCCCATGAAAGGCAGCGCTTCACTGGAGAGATCAATGGCGCCGTCGAACGCGTCCGCCAGCACCTTGCGCGAGTTCGGTCCCGCAACCGCCACCCCGCACCACTGCTCGGTAGCCGAACAGAAATGCACCTCCAGATCGGGCCACAGCACCTGCGATGCGTGTTCCAGGTGCGCAAGCACCCTGGCCGCGTTGGCCGTCGTGGTCGTCATGAAATAATGATCTTCGGCCAGCCGCGATGTCGTACCGTCGTCGAACACGAAGCCGTCCTCGCGCAGCATCAGGCCGTAGCGGGCCTTGCCGACCGGCAGCAGCTTCCAACCATTGATATAAACCCGGTTCAGGAACTCCCCGGCGTCGCTGCCGAAGATGTCGATCTTGCCCAGTGTGGATACGTCGCACATGCCGACGGTCTTGCGCACCTGATCGGTCTCGCGCCAGATCGCCGCCATGATGTCCTCGCCCGGACGTGGGTAGTACTGGGGCCGCAGCCACTGACCGGCCTCGACAAAGGTCGCACCCAGCCTCTCATGACAGGCGTGCATGGCGCTGCGGCGCACCGGCTGGTAGGTTTTGCCGCGCTCGTGGCCGGCAAAGGCGCCGATCGCGATCGGCGAATACGGCGGCCGGAAGCGCGTCGTCCCAACCGACTGGATGTTCTGTCCGCGCGCCATGGCCAGCAGCGCCAGACCGTTCACGTTCGAGGTCTTGCCCTGGTCCGTGGCCATGCCCAGCGTGGTGTATCGCTTGGTGTGCTCTACGGACACGTAGCCTTCCTGCCGGGCCTGGTGGATGTCCTGCGCGGTGACGTCATTCTGAAAATCGACGAAGGCCTTGCCGGTGCCGGGGGCGCGCCACATGGGCTGGTTGGGTGTCGGCGATTCCGCCGTGGCCGTCGGGGCATCAGACGAAACCGAGGACTTGAAGCCCGCGGCCTTCGCCGCGCTGAGACCGGCATCGTGGCCCTGCTTGAGACAGCCGGTAAGGTCGAAGGTACCGCGGCTGGCGCCGGCGGAACGCTCCCGTCGAATCGGCGTATCCGGCACGAATCCCTGAATGTCCTCGCGCCATATCGGCGGCACGCCGGTCTGGCTGGCCAGGTGCACATCGGGTGAGTACCCTCCCGACACCGTGACGCAGTCGCATTCGACTTTTTCGGCGAACAATCCGCTCGGCCGCTGGAGAGACAGCGAGGACACCCGATGACGTCCATGCGCCTTCATCGGCAGCATGCCGGTCTCGACCCGGATACCCTCCGCCCGTGCCGCCTCCGCTACCGGGCCCGGATCGAGCCGAACGTCCGCGATGACCGGGACGCGCAAACCGTTTTTCTTCAGCAGCATGGCGGTTTTGTAGGCGTCGTCGTTGTTGGTGCAGACCGCAAAGCGCCGGCCCGGCGCGACGGCATAGCGATCGACGTAGCGTCGCACCGCGGAAGACAGCATGACGCCCGGTTTGTCGTTGTCGTCGAACACCATCGGGCGTTCGTGCGCACCCGTCGCAAGCACCACTTCACCGGCACGGATCGTCCACAGCCGCTGACGCGGCTGGTGCGCCGGCGGCACGGCCACATGATCGTTGACGCGTTCCAGGGCCACCAGGACATTGTGATCGTAGTACCCGGCCACGGTCGTGCGCCGCATGAGCGTCACATCCGGCAGGGCCGACAAGGTCTCCACGGCCTGCCGCACCCAGTCCGAAGCCAGAACACCGTTTATCACCTCGCTGTGCAGTAACAGGTTGCCGCCCATGTGCGGCATTTCCTCGGCAACCAGTACGCGCGCGCCCGTCTCCGCCGCCGCCAGGGCCGCCGCCAGACCGGCGGGGCCGCCGCCGACGACGAGCACGTCGCAATGCGCGTGCCCGTGCTCGTAGTGGTCGGGGTCCGGATCGACGGCCGCCCGGCCCAATCCGGCGGAGCGGCGGATCAGCTTCTCGTACACCGACTCCCAGAACGACGCGGGCCACATAAAGGTCTTGTAGTAGAACCCCGCGGTGAAAAATCTTCCGAACAGCTGATTGGCGGACGCCAGATCGACTTTGAGCGATGGATACCGGTTCTGGCTCCGCGCCTCCAGTCCCTCGAAAATCTCTACCATGGTGGCGCGGGTATTCGGCTCCCGGCGCGGGCCCGTCCTCAGTTCGACCAGCGCGTTCGGTTCTTCGGAGCTGGCGCAAAGCACGCCGCGGGGACGGTGATATTTGAAGCTCCGCCCCAGGAGCGCGATGCCGTTGGCGAGCAGCGCCGAGGCGAGCGTGTCACCGGCATAGCCGGAATAGGTTTTGCCGTCGAAACTGAACCCGACAGGCTTGCCTCTTTCGATGAGGCCGCCCGTAGCGAGTCGATTGATCTGCGTGCTCATCCGCCCTCCCCGCCCGGGACCTCGAGATCGTCGTGAGGTCCGCCGCAGGCGGCGATCTCGTGGGTCAGCGTGTTGCGCACGACTTTGACCCATTGGCGGCAGCCGCCAATGTGATGCCACCACTCCGTGTGCCAGCCTTTGGGATTGTCACGGATATACACGTAGCGAAAAAAGTCCTGCTCAGGCGCGTCCGCATCGGGTCGCGTCACCGTGGCATCGCCCTGGTATTGAAACTCGGCTTCGTCCCGCGTGCCGCACCAGGGGCAGTTGATCCTGTGCACGATCGACGCCTACTGGATCCAGGGATTCGGCCCGACGCCCTTCTCGTCGAGCATGCGACCCTTTTCGAAGCGGTCGATGGTGAAGGCGGCGTTGAGAGGGTGTGGTTCGTCCCGGGCGATGGTGTGGGCGAAGCACCAGCCGGATGCCGGCGTCGCCTTGAATCCGCCGTAGCACCACCCGCCGTTGAGATAAAGCCCTTCTATGCCGGTCTTGCAGATGAACGGGCTGCCGTCGAAACTCATGTCCATGATGCCGCCCCAGTGGCGCAGCATCCGCAACCGTCCGATAGCGGGCATGACGGCCATGCCGCCCGCCATCACGTGTTCCATCATGGGCAGGTTGCCGCGCTGGGCGTAGGAGTTGTAGCCGTCGAGATCGCCGCCGAAAATGAGGCCGCCCTTGTCGGACTGTGAAATATAGAAATGCCCCGCGCCGAAGGTGACCACCGTGTCGATGAGGGGCTTGATTCCTTCGCTGGCGAAAGCTTGCAGCACATGACTTTCCACGGGAAGCTCGATGCCGGCCATCCGCGCGAGGCGGGACGTGTGGCCGGCGACCGCGATGCCGATCTTGTTCGCCTTGAAGTACCCCCGGGACGTTTGAACTCCCACCGCCCTGCCGCCCTCTACGCGGATGTCCATGACCTCGCAGTTCTGGATGATATCGACACCCCGGCTGTCCGCACCTCTGGCGTAGCCCCACGCCACCGCATCATGCCGAACGGTGCCGCCGCGCCGCTGCATCAGTCCGCCCTGGATCGGAAAGCGTGCGTTGTCGAAATCCAGTATGGGCACCAACTCGCGCAGCTGATCCGGATCCAGCAGTTCGGCGTCGATCCCGGCCAGCCGCATGGCGTTGCCCCGGCGTGCGAACGCATCGCGCTGGGGATCGGAATGAAACAGATTGATTACGCCGCGCTGACTGACCATGGCGTTGAAGTTGAAGTCCTGCTCAAGACCCTCCCAAAGCTGCATCGACTTCTCGTAGAAGTGGGTATTCGGCGGCAGCATGTAGTTCGAACGGATGATGGTGGTGTTGCGTCCGACATTGCCGCTGCCTATCCAGCCCTTCTCCAGCACGGCGATGTTGGTCAGTCCGTGCTCGCGGGCGAGATAGTACGCCGTGGAGAGGCCGTGGCCGCCCCCGCCGATAATAATGATGTCGTATTCCTGTCGGGGTTCGGGATCGCGCCACATGGGTTTCCAGCCCGTGTGGCCCTTGAGGCCCTGCCAAAAAATGGAAAAAGCGGAGTAGTGCACTTAACTTGTCTACGAAAACTCTGGTTTGATCTGATATGGTTGGTCATTGCGAGGAGCGGAGCGACGTCGCACTCCATGCGCGATGGAAATCCAGCGACACTGGATGGCTTCACTTCGTTCGCAATGACTCGGCCTCGCGTTGATCAGCATCTTCCCCGAATTATTGTTAATCCGTTCGGACCGGCAGTCAACGGGTCCTTAATTAGTGGCGGATTATTCAACATATATCAGCCGGTAACAACACGAAGACCGATACTTTGGCTGGAGCCCATCGCCTTCAGGTCGCGGGCACGTCGATGCGGTTCGCAATTGGTCCATCGAACGCCTGCTCGGTGAGAAAACCGCCGGACTGATGCGCCCACAGATTGGCATAGTGGCCGCGGTGCCGGAGCAGTTCCTCGTGCGACCCTTGCTCCATGAGCTTTCCGGCCTCCATGACCACCAGGCGGTCCATGGCCGCGATGGTCGACAACCTGTGGGCGATGGCAATGACGGTCTTGTTCTGCATCAGGCTGTAGAGATTCTCCTGAATGGCGGCCTCGACCTCTGAATCAAGGGCGCTGGTGGCCTCGTCCAGTACCAGGATGGGTGCGTTTTTCAAAAGCACGCGCGCTATGGCGATGCGTTGCCGCTGCCCGCCCGACAGCTTCACGCCGCGCTCGCCGACATGCGCCTCATAGCCGGTTCTCCCCATGGCATCCTCCAGGCCGACGATGAATTCGTGGGCATGGGCCTTTTTCGCGGCGGCGATCACTTTTTCCATCGTCGCGTCACTGCGGCCATAGCGAATGTTGTCGATGACCGAGCGATGCATCAGGGAGGTGTCCTGGGTAACCATGCCGATCTCGGAACGGAGGCTGTCCTGCTGCACCCTTGAGATATCCTGATCGTCGATGAGAATTCTGCCTGCCTCCAGGTCGTAGAAGCGAAGTAGCAGGCTGACCAGCGTGGACTTGCCCGAACCGGATCGCCCCACCAACCCGATCTTCTCCCCGGCTTGAATCGTGAACGAGAAATCGTCGATCACGCCGGAGGCGATATCCGTCCTGACCTTGCCGTAGTTGAAATGGATTGCATCGTAGCGGATAGTTCCCTCGCGCACATCCAGCATCGGGGCATTCGGAACGTCCACGATCTTTCTGTCACGGGATAGGGTTTGGATGCCGTCCTGCACCACTCCGACATTCTCGAAAAGCGCGTAGATCTCCCACAGTATCCACTGTGACATCCCCTGCAGCCTCAACACCAGTCCCACGGCAAACGCGATGGCCCCGGTCGTGATCGTCCCGAGGTGCCACAGCCAGATCGACATCGCGGCCACCGAAAAGAGCAGGGCGGCGTTGAGCCAGTTCAATGTGGCGGTCAACAGCGTAGACAAACGCATCTGCAAATAGACGTTGTCGAGAAAAGCACCCATGCTCGCCCGGGCGTAGTCGTCCTCGTGTGCGGCGTGGGCAAACATCTTTACCGTACCGATATTGGTGTAGCTGTCGACCACACGGCCTGTTACGGCCGAGCGCGCCTCCGCCTGCTCCATCGAGACGGCGCGAAGGCGAGGTATGAAATAGCGCAGGGCAATCAAATAGCCTGCCAGCCAGAGGATCATCGGCGCGGAAAGCCTGAGGTCGCTCGATGCGAATAACACCAGCGCGGCCGTGAAGTACACGCCGATATAAACCAGGACCTCGGTCAGTTTCATGACGACTTCCCGCACCGCCAGCGCGGTCTGCATCATCTTGGTGGCCACCCGGCCGGCAAAATCGTCCTGAAAGAACTCCACGCTTTGCCTCAGCAGGTAGCGGTGCGCCTGCCACCGCGTGCGCATGGCAAAGTTGCCCAGCAGTCCCTGGTGAACGATGGACTCGTAGCCGAATTTCAATATCGGAAGTACGATCAGTACCAGCACACTCATGCCGATGAGATAATATTTGTGCTCCGACCAGAAGGACTCTCGATCGGAAGCTACCAGCCAGTCCACCAGGTTGCCGACGAATGCAAACAGGCCGACCTCAACGATGGCAACGATCGTTGCGAATACCGACACCATGAGCAGCAGGGGCCAGAACGGCCACGAGTAGTGAACCAGGAAGCCCAAGAGCGTATCCGGCGGCTTTTCCGGCGGTTCAACCGGAAATGGATCGCTTAGGCTTTCCAGCCAGTTGAAAATCTTATCGATCAATCGAACGGTCTCAATTCGCTCTCCGCAACGGCAATATGCAGCTGCGTTAGTCCGAGATTAGCCAGGATTATCCGTGAAATCGATCGTCCGGTCACCCACGGCCCGGCGCCGTCCGGCACTCATGGCAACAGTTTTGTATCGATCGGTAGGTGCCCTCGGCGACCACCGTTTCGAACATCGACTATCTGTGAAGCGCGCCCCCGGTTCGGCTCGAATTTTTCCTCGCAGACTGAGATCTTCGACTGACGCGTTGAGCAGGCCACGCTTCATGCCCGGATGCGGACCCTCGACCGCTGCTACTCCGCTTTCCGCGTGACCGCGGCACGCCTTTCCCTCGGTTTCCGGATTTAGGACCCGCGCTCCCGGTGCGTTTGGGTCGCGGCTCCGAGGTGTCGGGTTCCAGGCCCTCCACAACACTTCGTTTGATCTTTTGCCCGGTAAGGCGCTCGACCCTGCCGAGTTTGTCCCAGTCACCCGGTCCCACCAGAGAGATCGCATTGCCCTTGGCGCCTGCGCGGCCGGTTCGCCCGATGCGATGAATATAGTCCTCGGCCACCATGGGCATATCGAAGTTGATCACATGACTGATGCCTTTGATATCGAGGCCGCGCGCGGCAACGTCGGTTGCCACCAGCAATCGAAACTTTCCCTGGCGCATGTTATCTACCGTCCGTTTACGCTTGCTCTGGCTCATATCACCGTGCAGTGCGGCACTCTTGTGCTTCTGCGCTCTCAGGTTCTTTGCCAGCTTTTCGGCGGCGCGTTTAGTGGCGGTGAAGATGAGTGCCTGGGTTACGTCCACGTTGCCCAGGTGGTGATTCAGCAGTTGATGCTTGTGCGACACGCTGTCTGCATGATGGATGTGCTGTTGAATGGACTTGTGGCGATCACTGTTGGTGTTCAATGCGACGCGCACGGGTTCATTCAGTAGTTGCTGTGCGATTTTCAGCACGGCCCCTTCGAGCGTGGCAGAGAACAACAGTGTTTGACGGTTCGCCGGTGTGGCGGCAGCGATTGTTCTGACGGCATCGACAAAACCCATGTCCAGCATGCGGTCGGCCTCGTCGAGCACAAGTATCTCCACGCGGGAAAGGTCAACCCGCCCCTGATCCATATGGTCCATCAATCGACCCGGGGTCGCCACCAGCAGATCCAGGGGACGAGACAGCATTCTGATCTGTGGCGGATAGGGCATACCTCCCACAACCGTACCGGTGGAGAGCCTGGCGAACCTGCCGAGCTGGCCAATGTCTCCATTGACCTGCAGTGCCAACTCACGGGTGGGCGTCAGCACGAGTACACGAGGTCCCCTGCCGGCACCTCTACCCGCATTGAGCAGCCGGTGCAGCGATGGAAGAACGAACGCCGCGGTTTTTCCCGTGCCCGTCTGGGCAGACGCCATCAGGTCGCGCCCGGACATCACCGCTGGAATAGCCTTTATTTGTATATCGGTAGGCTCGGAAAACCCGATCGACCGCACGGCCTTCAGCAGACTCGCGTCTAGATTAAAATCTTCGAATAACACAGTAACACCCCTGGCCGCCGGATCGGCGGATTCATTGAAAGGTAATTAAAACGAACTTCAGCGGGATGCGCTGTGGCATCACCGGATCTGGCTCACTCGGATCGTAGAACCAGCTTTTTCCCCGGTATCCACGTGACGCTGCTAACCAGATGACGGGTAATGAAAAAACACGTGAAAGGTCAGAACGTATAGCTCCCACTCGGGAGGTGGCGCGACTATACAGGGTCCACATCGACAAAGCTACCGCAATTATGGGGACACAATACTTAACTCGCGTTAACTTTCGGTCCTGGTTTCTGTTTTTTTAGATTGCGTCCATGGGAAAGGAAGCGAATCGCCCTTGCCACAAATAGCCGCGCCAATCTTCACGTAAATTGATTGCACACGTGTAGCGACGGTGTGCTTCACCGATTGCTTTGCTCAAACCCTTCGCATCGCTGGGACACGCAATCAGGTGAATATGATTGGGCATCAGACAGTAGGCCCATATTGCTACCCCGGACCGGCTACACCAATGACGCATGAGATCAACATATAAAAGGTAGTCCTCGTCACGAAAAAACGTCTTCTGACGACGGTTACCTCGCTGCGTAATATGTAATGGAATTCCGGGTACCACCACTCTGGCCATCCTTGCCATGCCGATCCTAGAAATTTAAGTTGAATTTAGTAGCTTTAAAGTTTGCTAATTCCATACGATTTTGTATCGAATTACAAGTTAAGTATCGTGTCCCCGTAATACCCGTAATATAGTATCGTATAGACTACGCCTATTCCCCAAGCGAGGTTACAATGGTTCGGGTTCTTACTTGAGAACCGGTACCGAAGAAACCAAACAAATACGCGTCAATTATTCCGCCATGCAGGAACAAATAAAATATACACTGGAAGAAAATGAGATCCCCCGCTTCTGGTACAACATAGCCGCGGATTTGCCGGTTCCGCCACCGCCGGTACTGCACCCGGGGACCGGGGAACCGATCGGGCCTGACGATCTGGCGCCGCTGTTTCCGATGTCGGTGATCGAGCAGGAGGTCAGCACCGAGCGAAACATAGAAATTCCCCAACCGGTTCGCGATGTACTCAAACAGTGGCGGCCCACGCCGCTGTACCGTGCGCGCAGGCTCGAAAGGGAGCTGAATACCCCGGCTAAGATATTCTACAAGTACGAGGGTGTCAGCCCGGCCGGCAGCCACAAACCCAACACCGCCGTTGCGCAAGCGTTCTACTGCAAGGAAGAAGGTGTCAAACGCATCGTTACCGAAACCGGCGCGGGGCAATGGGGCTCGTCACTGGCTCTGGCGGGATGCATGTTCGATCTCGACATCGAGGTCTTCATGGTGCGCGTCAGCTTCGACCAGAAACCTTACCGACGTGCGTTCATGGAGACGTTCGGTGCAAAGTGCATAGCCAGCCCGAGCGAGTTGACCGCCGCGGGACGGGCAATACTGGCGGAGCACCCGGACAGCACGGGCAGCCTCGGCATCGCGATAAGCGAGGCGGTGGAGTGCGCCACCCAGGCCGACGACACCAAATACGCGCTGGGCAGCGTGCTCAATCACGTCCTCATGCATCAGACTGTTATCGGACAGGAGGCCTGGCTGCAGCTTGAAAAAGCGGATACCTACCCGGACATCGTCATCGGCTGTACCGGTGGCGGCAGCAATTTCGCGGGTATCGCGTTCCCGTTCATCGGTGAGAAACTGCGCAACGGCCGCGAGGTGGAGATCATCGCGGTCGAGCCGGCAAACTGCCCCACCCTTACCCGCGGCAAGTACGCCTATGACTTCGGCGATACCGCGCAACTTACCCCACTGGTCAAAATGCATACCCTTGGCGCGTCGTTCGTCCCGCCGGGGTTCCATGCGGGCGGTCTGCGCTATCACGGCATGGCCCCGATGGTGAGCCACCTGACCCAGATTGGGGAGATTGAACCCCGTGCCTACCAGCAGATGGAATGCTTCGAAGCCGGCCTGCAGTTCGCCAGAGCCGAAGGCATCATTCCCGCCCCGGAAGCCAATCACGCGATAAAGGCGACCCTGGACGAGGCCATTCGTTGCCGGGAGGAAGGCAGAAGCAGAACCATTCTGTTCAACCTGTGCGGGCACGGTCATTTCGACATGCAGGCTTACATGGATTATGCGGCCGGACAGCTCGATGATCAGCCCTACGACGAATCAGAGTTGGCCATGGCGCTGGCCGGGCTGCCCGCGGTGGCGTCCTGAAGAACCTTAATGAACATCGCGGTCTTCGAACTTGGTGAAATACCCGAGGAGCTCAACGAAAAATATCCCTACTACCCCAAAATGATTGCGCAGTGGCTGTCGCCTTCCATGCCGGAGGCCGTATTCACTGGCGTATCGCCCGTCACGGGCGAGGTGTTGCCCCCCGTCCAGGCATTCGACGGCTACATCTACTCGGGATCGCGGCATGGTGTATACGATGCGCTGCACTGGATCGAGCCTCTCGAGGATTTCATTCGTCGTGCCACCGCTGCCGGCAAACCCCAGCTCGGCATCTGTTTCGGCCATCAGATCGCCGCCGAGGCGTTGGGAGGAAAAGCGTTGAAATCAGATCAGGGATGGGGGATAGGGGTGTACACCTACCACATGCGACTCGGCACCAACGACACCAGCAGACAGGTCCCCGTCATGGTCATGCACCAGGACCAGGTGATTGCAGTGCCGGACACCGCGGAAATCATCGGTGGCAACGAGTTTTGCCCGATTGGTGCCGTGCGTTACGACGACATCGTGCTGACCGTTCAGTTTCACCCCGAGTTCAGCGAGGAGTACATGATCGATTTGCTCGATCTGCGTGGTGGCGTCATATTTCCCGTGGATCGCACCGAGGCCGCACGCAGATCCCTGGCGCAGCCGGCCAACAGCAAACTGATTGCGGACTGGGCTGCAGAATTTTTTCGCGTGCACCGGCAATAAAAAACCCGGGTTCCCCTGAACGGGTAAGTCTTATTGATTAGCGCGCTTCATCAACTCGTTAATCTGCATTTTCTCATCCGGGCTTGCGACTTCGACGATCTCTCTGAGTATACGAAGCGCCTCATCCCTGTCGCCCATATTCATATATGCCTCGGCAAGTTCGGTCTTGATCAACACTTCGTTCAAATTGCCGCCCTCTTCCTCCGTGTCGCTGGATTCCAGAGTGAACGTCTGCGCAGATTCATCGGCTTCGGCCGGAGCGGCGGAATCGGACTCGGGGTCGAGCGGCTTTTCCAGATCCGCTTCCAGATCGAAATCCAACTCCGAGGATTTCGAGGTAGCGAAGTTCATCATGTCCGAATCTTCCGAGCTTGCGCCCGGAGGTATGGTTTCGGACCGCGAACCGCTGTCGGACTCATCGGCCCGACCGAGCGTACCCAAAACTTCTTCACCGACACGCGCATTCTCATCCGGCTCGGGAAACGGTCGCAGCGCTGGATCGACGGGAACGGACGCTTTTGCGAGGATGTCTCGAGGTAATTCGGATGCCGGTATTTTTTCTTGCGAATTCTGCTTTTCAATACTTTCGTCGAGCGGCAGTTCCCCGTCCGCGGATTCGCCCGGTGAGGATTCGCCCGGTGAGGATTCGCTTTCCTGCGAGTCGTTTTGCTCATCCAGTTCAGGCGTTTGCAAGGGGCTTTTCTCCTGCATTTTGAGCTTCAACTCGACAACCTTGCTCCATGCCGCCTGGTCCATGTCTTCCTCGCTCAGATCCATCTCCGCTACGAGATCGTCGAAGGAGTTGACATCGCCCTGGTGTTGATAGACCTCCAGAAGCTTCAGCTTCAGCTCCTTGCGATCCGGATTCCGGCTGGACGCTTCCTTTAGCACCTGTAACGCCTGCCCGGCCCGGCCATACGCCAGATACACCTCGGCTTCGGCCAACGGATCGACCTCGGCCGCTTCCATCCTTCCCATTCCGGCGATGCTCAGATCGCTCAGGTAACGGGGCTTTTTCGATTTGAACTCCGATAACTGGCTGGCTGCCTCATCCATGTTTCCGCTAGCCATCAAAATGCTCTGTTCCATTCTCATCAAGGCCCTATGCCGACGAATGAGCAGCCAGAGCAACAGCAAGATCAGCAGAATCCCGGCGGCGATCGCGATACGGGACTCGTCGTCTTCAGGCAGCTTGTCGAACCACTTTTCCCAAACGGATTTACCGTCACTGTCTGAACCTGCCGCTACGCGTGATTTCGTCTGGGCGCTCGAGCTGCCGTCGCCGGTTTCCGGTGACACGCCCCGCGCGTCCCCGGATGCAGTCAACGATGCAAGCGTGCTTGATTCGACCCTGCCTTCGAGCATGCCCGCCAGTAAAGCGATCCGCTTCTCAAGTTCCGTGTTTTGCGCGTCGCGAAGCTTCTGGGCGGCCAGAAGCTGTCCCATTTCCGCGCGCATGGCCTCCATCTGTTCACGCATGGCTGTAATCTGTTGGTTCTCTGCCGCTCTGATCGCGTCGATTTCCACTTTGGCATTGGGCGAAGCAGTTGCCGCAACCGCGGGTGATTTCGAAACATCTACCTGATCGCTCAGGTCGCTGAAGTCCTGCCGCCCCGGCGCTGCCTGAGCAGAGTCGTTTTTTGCCAGAGCCGCAACCTGCGCTCGCAATTCGCGGATTTCCTGCTCAGCTTCCGCCAACGCGGCGGTAGCGCTGGAAGCCTCTTTCGTCATCGTTTCCTGCCGCCTGAGGGCGGCGAGCTGTCCGCGCAACGCCAGTATTTCCTGGTCAGCCCCAGCCTGTTTGAGAAAGCCAATCTGTTCCCTGAGCGTGGTTATTTCCTTTTCAGCCTCCGCTTTTATCGATTCTATGTCACCTTCTTTAGTGGAAAGGGCTTTCGATACCCGCTGCTCGTTTTCGAGCTTCACGACCTGCTGTCGCAAAGCGGCGATCTCCCTGTCAATTGCCGCCCTCATGGCTTCGACCTCCATATCCACTTCGGCCGGTACCTCGGATGAATCAGCCGCCGCTTCGGTTGCCGGAGGTGCGATCTTGAATACGTATTTAACCGGGTCAGTCGGTTGCGCTTTGGCTTGCATATCCGCGGCGTCCTGGTCTGCGGCCTCTGCCGCGCCTTGTTCCATCGAAGGCTCGACTTCCACCACCTCCGGTGTCGCGGTCTCGGCCGGGGCTTCTGCTTGTGCCTGAAGCCGTCCCGACCGCGGCGGCGCCTCGTCAGGCCGCGCAGCGATCACGGTGCTCGGCCGCCCCCCTTGCCACTGTTCGATCTGGGCCGCGTAAGACCTGCCGGCCTCCGCCTTCGAGATCAGCAGGATCGATTGGTAGTCTTCCAGCGTCAGCGTTTCGCCGGTTTTGAGTTGGTTGATGTTATTGTCTATGAAAGCACCCGGGTTTTGTCTCAACAGAGCGATCATCACCTGGAATATGTTGGCATCGAGGCCGGCGGTGTCGACTAACGATGCGATACCCCAAAGATTGTCGCCGGGAGCTACTGGACCGTACTGAAAACTGCCAGCCGGCATCCCCGACACCTCCGCTTGCGGGATCGAAGCCGGCTCGACGGACTGGCCGGTATCCGGTTCCTCGGGAATCGATGTAACGACGGGTTGGTCCGCTTCTTCGAGAACAACAGGCGTGCTTACCGAACCCGGCTGCTGCTGCGCATACAACGGCGGGTCCAGCAGCGCAGTGTACTCACTCAGCAGCATGCCGAATTCCCAACGGGTTCGAATAATGATATGAAGGAACGGTTCGCTTATGGGCTGAACCGACGTGACCCTGATCACGGGTGGCGTGGATTCGATCACTTCGAATTCGAGTTGTGTCAGGAACTGGTGACGGATCACACCGGCGTTATTGAACACATCCTCCGCTCCCAGCGTCACTTCGAGTGTCGAAAGCGCAACGGCTGAAGCCGACGATAACTCGATTTCCGCAACAAGGGGCTCACCGAGGCCCGATTGCACGCGCATTTCGCCCAGACCCAGGCTGAACGCAGGGACCGTACACACCAAGGCCAAAAGGCCCACGAGGCGCGGGCCGCACTTGATCAAGCCAAAACAACCCCACGCCCGGGTTGTCATATCGTTTTCACCCCACAAGGTTCAACAGGCACCTGGAATAGAATTTTTTGATTTTTGAGTTGTCCTTCCAGATTCTCACTATTTCACGTATACCCCAAGTTGCCGGTATATACAAGAATAATAACACACTTAATTGTATAATCTGCCTTTTGTTTGAAGGAGTTAGGCGCGATTCCTACTGCACAATCTTGATCAGTTGCCCCGTCCGCGGTTGACCGTCAGGATACATGCCGTTCATCAGACGAAGCTGCGCTTCAGCGTATGCCCCAAGGTCGCTTCGCCTTGCCAGCGATGCAAATGTGTCTCCAGCTCGGGCCCGAATCACCTTGATACGCTTCTCCACTGCGAGCGCGCGTTCCGACGAATCGAGGCGACGGATGCTCCTCACCGTATCGAAGAACGCATCTTCCGGGATACTCCCCCTCGCTGCACCGTATACCACGAACACGTTGGCGTCGTGCAGGCGGGCAGCCACCCTGATGGTGCCGGTACCGAAGGGATTCTTGCCCTGTATCAGGCCCGCATAACTGTCCGCATCGAGCACCTTTCCCTGTCTCAGGTTGTCGAAATTACGCCGCAGATACGCCCTGGCTGATTCTCGCCCGGCCCGGCTGTCGAGTTTTACCAGGAATACGGCGCTATCATCCGGTTTGACCGCAAGGAGTTGATCCTGAGTGTTCTCTATTCGCCAACCGGACGGAAACTCGATGCGGAAATCCAGGGGAAGGTGATAGAAGCGATTCCCTCGAACGATGCCCTGCTCTTCGCTGTCACCGAAGGTAACGCCTTCGAGCATGGTGATGAACGTATCGGGATCCGTTCGTTTGGCCTGCGGGTTACTGTATTTTCCAGCCGCCTTGACCACTTCCTGGAGCCGCTGGTCATTCCGGGGGTGGCTGGCAAACACGCCGTGATAGATACGGGGCTGGCGCCCCTCCTCCTTTGCCCGCTGGATCTCGAATTCTTCCTGGTCTTTTAGTATGCCCACGACCTCCAGCATCATATCGGGATCATATCCGGTGCGGGCCAGATACTCGGCGCCGAGACGGTCCGCCTCCAGCTCGTGGCCGCGACCGTACCCGCTCACCAGCGCGCCGCCCAGCTGGCCGGACAACTGCCCGACTCCCTGGCTGCCGGTGGCGATAGTGGCAACCGCACCGAGCAGCCCGGCGGTTGTGGAAGCGGCGTGCTGCCGAACGCTGTGCCGGGCCGTTACATGCCCGATCTCATGGCCGAGCACTCCGGCCAGCTCTTCCTCGCTGTTCATGTAGGCAACGATGCCACGCGTGATATAGATATATCCGCCGGGGAGCGCAAACGCGTTGACCTCGGGGCTGTCCAGCACAGTGAAATGAAAATTTAGATCACCGCGATGGCTGTTAGCGGCAAGCTCCCCGCCCAGCTTGTTCACCTGCGCGGTCAGCTCCGGGTCGTGGTACTCGTTGTACTGCTTCATGACCTGGCCGTGATACTGCTTACCCAGATCGATCTCCTGATCCTCACTCATGAGGACGAAATTCTGCTTTCCGGTCACCGGATTCGTTGCACAGCCCCCAACCACCAAGGTAATGAATACACTCAGCAGTACGATGCGGCCTTTTCTTCCAAAACTCATTCGTTTTTCATCCATTCGCCGCCGCGGGACGTATGTGCCGCCCGGCGGCAAACATCACGGTCAGCATCGTCATCAGGGCCGCCACACCGACCACCCAGAACAGTGACCGGGGCGAGTAGTTATCGAGCAAATACCCGAACAACGGGGGCCCCAGAATGCCGCCGATGTTATACCCGGTGGAGACAAATGCAAACACCTTGCCGGTTTCTTTGGGCGGCGTAATGGAACGTATCAGCATGTCACGCGACGGCGCCACCATTCCGGAAAACAAACCGGCAATTCCGAACAGCATCCCTATGACTATCGGCGGCAGCGGCAATGCGGCAACGGCGAACATGACAAAACAAACCACGCTGAAGCATACGGCCGCCATGCGGCCGTGCTGCGACGTACTGTCCGCGACCCAGCCTCCCACCAACACACCCACGGGCATGGCGAACAGATAGCAGGACAACAGGGCACCCGCACTCGCCAGGGATATCGCATGGAGTTCGGTCAATGCGCTGACGCCAAAACCGGTGATGCCGCGGCCGGTGATGGATATGCCTATGAAAAAAAGCAGCCCCATGACGATGGGCAGGGATATCAGCAAGCGCAGACCGCCGCCGTTCGCGCCGGCCTGAGGGCATTCATTGGGATTCGGCGCGGCGTCCAGCGAAGGCGAATTGAACGCCAGGAATACGGCGGCGATACCACCTCCGATGCCGCACATGATCAGAGCCGTGTGCCAGTCCACCCAAACCATGAGGGCAAGGATCGTAACTGGAGCGACGGCTTCACCAAGATACCCGGCGAACGTATGTATTGAAAATGCGCGGCCCATGCGCGATTTATCCACCGCCCGGTTCAGTATCGAATAGTCGGCGGGGTGGTACACGGAATTGGCTACCCCGGCGACCACCAACATCACGATGAATGCGTTGAACGTATTGAACAAACCGATGCCGGCGATGGCGAAAGATTCGAGCAGCAGTCCGCCGATCAACAACCTTCCTGCACCATGGCGGTCTACGATATATCCTGCAGGGACCTGGGTACAGGCCGTCGCGATACTGTAGGCGGTCAGTGCGAAACCGAGTTCGGTAAAACCGACGCCATAATAGTCGCGCAAAATAGGGAACAGCGGCGGCAGCAGCAGCAGGTAGAAATGGCTGAAAAAATGTCCTGTGCTGACAAGGCCGATGATTTTTGCTTCCGCGCGTGGCATGCCGGCATGGTTTTAACGGATCTTTCCCCCTTTTGCCATCAATTACGGATGAAAGACCGGATATCCTCGGACTGAACCACGTGACAGTAGATCATATTTATGATTTCCAGTTCGTGGTCGTGCAGTTCCATCGTGGCCGCGGCGCAGCAGTCGTCGACCACCAGCACGTTGAAGCTTTCGTCAGCGAGACTGCGCACCGTACTGCTGACGCATTGATCCGTGAAAATACCAGCCAAGACGACGTTTCGAATGCCCATGTTGTTCAGGATCAACCGCAGGTTCGAACCAGTCAAAGCGCTGTCCGTGGTCTTCAGAATGACTATCTCGTCGCCTCTGGGCTGTAATTGGGGCACAAGCTGGCTGTCCTCGCGGTCCTTGGGCAGCAACAGGTAATTGAAGCCGGGTTTCTTCTGGCTCAGGGACCGATCCCGGCCGTCTTCCGTAAGGCAAGCGATGCGCGCGAAGATGACCTCGATTTTCCTTGCTCTGCATAATTCGATCAACGCAGCCGTATTGGGAATGACCGTGTCATTCATCCTGGAAAAAAACGGGGCCCATCGTGCCGCCTCGGCGGCATCATCGGGCACCTCCATGTAGGTATTCTGAATATCGATCACCAGCAGCGCGGTCTCGCGCGGCGCCAGTACCGGGTCTTCCGGCTCGTCGGCGTTCGCGTAATAAAATGACCTGTAAGCGTTTTTCCAGTTGCTCATTGCTTGCGTCCCTTAACCGCTTTCAGCGTCCGCGTTATGGCATCCCGCGCCCTGGTCAGGTCACCGGTGTCACCGGACATGAAGATGCGGCCTGACACCCCCATCATCTGAACGTCGTTGAGGATCGCCGCGGGCGCAGCGCGTTCCGCCTCGTTGGCAGCGACACAGGCGAACAGCGCGGGGCTCATTTCGTAAAGAAGCAGCGACGAGCCCGGGACCAGCATGGAGGCAGAGCGTGAGCGGTTCAAAATGATTGCGTGCTGGTCCGACAAATTCTCGATGATGTCTTCGAACAGGATGGCGGGAGCGAGCTGGTCTCCTGCACTTGCGCCTATACCCTTGAGGATCGCCTTGCCCGCCGCATCCAGCTCATCCCGATCCGAAGAATGCAGTTCCAGCAATCCGTACTGTCTTTCAGTGAACAGAATGCCGGGTTCCATATCGGGCGCCGTCTTCAAGGCGAGGTCTGATATTCGGTGTATGGCGAGTGCTGGAGACACCTCGATGATCAGACTGTGCTGTCCTTCGAAAGGGGGATATCCCCTGGCCCGCATCGGCGTGCTCAGATAAGCGGAAAACTGGGGTTGCAGATCGTGGATTGGCAGATAGACCCTCAACTCGGTCATGTCAGCACCCGCCTCTCCCGACCCAACCCGGCGTCACTTGCCGGCCGCCAGACTGAAATGCTGGTTCAGGTCCTGGTGGGGCCTGGGAATAACGTGTACTGCGACCACTTCGCCAACCTGATTGGCCGCCTCGGAGCCGGCTTCCGTCGCCGCCTTGACGGCACCGACGTCGCCCTTGATCACTACGGATACCAGTCCGCCACCGACTTCATTGCGTGATACGATTTCGACATTGGCTGCTTTGACCATCGCGTCGGCGCTGGCCAGCGCCGGAACGTAGCCGCGGGTCTCGATCATTCCGATAGCCTGATTCGACATGTTGTGTTCTCCTAAAGTTGTGGCCTGTTGGCCGTTGACAATTTAGCTGCGCCTGGGTCAGCCCTGTTCATCGATAGATCCGATAATCAGCGCATCTATCGGTGCTTTGGACTTGGTAAAGTAGCCCGCGGCCACCGAGCCCTGAGTCACGAGAACGGCTTCACCTTCGGCGCATCCGAGCGGATCCAGCGCGATCAGACTGCCGCCGGTATCGAGGGTCACTTCCAGAAGCGCCCCGTTGGGCAGGGTTTCGATGTGTTTGCTGGACCAGATTCGGCCCGTTATGCGTCCACGAATCATGATTTCACCTTTTCTATTTTAATCCCCGCGTGCCGCATGGCATCGCTGGCCAGCGGCGTGAGCCGCACGCTGCCGCCCACCTTTACCACTGAGATATTTTCAGGAAGATTGCGAACCTGTTTTTCAGTGATGAGGCCCGCGTCGAACGTCATCGTACCGCCAACCGGAATTCGACTGGATTCCGCCGGCGGTTGTATCGAGCGCTGCGGAGCACTGGCTGTGCGCAACCTGAATACGTGGCGCCCCGATTCGATTTCCGATAGTGCGCCGCCGTCGCGGGCGAGCTGCAGCAAGCGTCGGACGAATTGTGCAAGGTCTCCATCGGAATTGATCTCGACCTCCTCGACGTGAATCCCCGGCGAGGACTTCGGGGGCAGCACGGCTCCATGTACCGCAAGCTCCTCGAGCAGAATGCTTCGGATCGCCTGGCGCAGTTCGTCGACCATTTCCTAGGCCACCCCGCCTTTGTGAAGTACAGCCTCGGCCACGCTTCGCGCATTTCGGATCTCAGCCTCGTCACCGGAGAGATAGAGCCGCCCGTTGGCGCCGATCATTCGGTAGTCGATGACTTTGATGTTGGCTTCTTTCTCCGCCTCGTTGCAGGCCAAGATTGCGTACGACGCGGGACGACACTCCAGCAGGTACAGCGACTCGTTGCCAAGCACCATGGAACCAAGCTTGTTGCGATTGATCAGAAAGGCATGCTGGTGGTCGACGCGAGTGACGACCTTGGACCCGAGGATCTGTGGTGGCGTGGCATCCTCGACGCTCGCGCCCAGCGCATCCAGCAGGGCCTGCGCGCCGGCCTTGACCTCGGCGGTAGATCGGGAGTGAAACTCCAGGTACCCATACTGGCGCTCGACTACGAGCAGTCCGACTTTGATGTTGGCGCCCTTGAGTGCAACATCGGTCAGCGCCTCGATATCCAGTCCGGGCGATACCTCGATAATTTGTGCGGCCATGTTTCGACGCGGCAATGAACCCCGCATCCAGGTCGCGACATAAGCCAGCGTCTGCGGCTGCAACTGATCTATAAAAATGAACGAACGGAGTTCCGCCATGCTGTCCGCCTACTTCCTCAGCACCGCGCGAAGTTCTTCGGCAATCATGCGCCGCAACTCCTCACGCGTTACGCCGGAAAAAACACTGGCATCGGCTTCGGCGCGTCTCGCCCGGTATCCGTTGGATCCCGGCACACCGTCGGAGGGCGCCTCGGGCAGCGGGCCGCTGAAACCCGGTCTCAACCCGCGATAGTTGCCGAAAGATTCAGACGCATCCGAGTTATAGGCCAGGCGAGTCCAGTGCACGAGGTGTCCTGGCCCGATATTCTCGCCAATTGAACTGCGGCCGTAAAATCCGGTGCCCACGGTGAAAGTAGGTGCCAGCGCGGTCTGAAAACCGGCGGCGCCCTGGGTACAGGGGGCATTCACGACAACCCGATAAGCCTCCACCGCGGACGCAAATGCCATCGCCACCTGCTCGTCCATGGCGTGCACGGCGGCGGAGTGGCCGGCGCCGGCAAGGCGTAGCACCGCGCGAGCCTGCGTGATCGCCTGGTTGCGGCGCTTGACCACATGATAGGCAAGCACCGGACACAGTTTCTCCCTCGAAAGCGGCTCCTCAACGCCAATCTGCGCAATCGGCGCCAGCAGAACCAGCGTGCCGTCGGGTACACGGATTCCGCATTCCTGTGCAATCCACGCGGCATCCCGACCAATGCATTCGATATTGAATCCACGATCGTGAAACAGATACCGTCGCAAGCGGTCGACGTCGTCGGCGTCGCAAATGTAAGCCTTTGCCTGCTTGAACGAACGGCGCAAGCGCGCATCGACATCTTCCAAAGTAATCAGCACGCTCTCGTTCGTACACAACGCCGAGTTGTCGAAAGATTTCGACTCCACGATACGCTTTGCCGCCTTGTCGACGTCCGCGGTCGAATCAACGAACACCGGTGCGTTGCCGGGTCCGACGCCAATTGCCGGATTCGACGAGGAGTAGGCGGAACGCACCATCGCCGTGCCGCCGGTGGCGAGGATCACCGAGGTTTTGGGCGACACCATGAGTTCTTCGACTAGAGGAATGCCGGGATTCTCTATGATCTGGACGGCGCCGTCGGGGGCGCCCGCATCCGTCGCGGCCTCGCCGAGTGCGCGGGCCGCATCGACGCTGCATTCCCGCGCCGCCGGATGCGGGCTGATAACGATCGCGTTGCGCGTCATCAGCGAGATCAGAACCTTGTAGTTGAGCGTGGCTATGGGATTGGTCGAAGGAGTAAGCGCCAGGATCACGCCGGCGGGCCGGGGGATCTCGACGATCTTTCGCGCCTCGTCGATGCGCGGATTGACGTAGTCGTCGTTTCTATAAAAATCCACCAAAGGCCGGGACGTCAACTCGTTCTTCAGTTTCTTGTGTGCGGCAACGCCAAATCCCGTTTCCCGCACCGCCCAGTCGGCGAATCTTTCGGCGTTCTCGTGTGCCGCCGCGGCAACGGCATCGGCTATCGCCATGGTCAACTCACGATCATAACGCTGGAAAACTTCCGCCGCCCAGCGCGCCCTTTCCAGCACCATGTCGGCGTGTCCCGCCAGCGCGGCGTGGCTGCCCGATATGTCGACCAGGGTCCTCGCTTGGGGTTCCATCAGGCGCTCCTCCTGTGGGAGCCCATGACGTCATCCCGGGCGAGACCGATGCCGATTTCGACCCGCCGCAATACTTCCTCACAATCGGCCTGGGTCATGAGCAGGCCGGGCTTGAACTGCAGCACGCGTGGATCGAGGGTCGAAAAAATAGCCCAGACGCCGTTGTCGTAAAGGTGTTTCATCACCGGTTTTGCTCCCTGCTCGTGATTGAACTCGAGGCCCATCACTACGCCGTGCTGACGGATCCCGATGAAGAAGTCGGGGTACTCGGCCATGATCCGGTCAAGCCCCGCGCGCATGTAGTCGGAAACGTATCGAACCATGGTCCTCACTTCCGGGCGCTGTACGATCTCGAGGACTTTCATCGCCACGATGCAACCGAGTTCGGCGCCGCCGCCGGTGGAGATGTGGCCGAATCCATCTTCCGTCAGCCAGCCACCGCAATGCTCACCGATACAGGTGCAGGCGATCGGATACATGCCGCCGCCGATGCCCTTTCCCGTTACCATGATGTCCGGCTCGATGCCGTATTTCGTGCATGCCCAGAGCTCACCGCATCGCATCAGGCCGGTCTGAACCTCGTCGGCAATGTACAGGGCATCGTACTTTTCGCAGAGCTTCTTGACATTGGGCAGATAACCCTCCTGCGGCATCGGAAAACCGTAGGTTGCGGGGATGGTTTCCATGATTACGGCTGCGACATCCCGCCCGCGCAGGGCATCTTCCATGGCATTGAGGTCGTTGAACGGGACCTGCACGAACTCACCCAGCGTATCCTCTGAGAGAAACAGTTTGGAAAACCGGTCGTCGCCGGTTTTCAGCGCCAGACCCGTGTGCCCGTGGTAGGCCTTGACGATGGACACGATCTTGCGTCTTTGCTTGGCGTGGCGAGCGGTCTTGATGGCAATATCGATGGCTTCACCACCACCCGAGCCGTACGCGGTATACACCATATTCGGTGCCGGTGCGCAGGCCGCGAGCGCTTCGGCAAGCGCGGTGCGGGCAAGTGCGGGGAAATGGTGATTACCCATATCGAAGCGGGCACTGCCGGCCTTCAGCGCCTCCACCAGTTCAGGATTCCGGTGGCCCAGATTGTACGTGCCTCCGTTCAAATGCAGGTCGATAAGGCGCCGTCCATCCATATCGAACAGGTAGTATCCCTCCCGCCGGTCGATCACGAGGTCGACGCCCATGTCCTGCCAATCCTGTGTCTTTCCGGGATTCCAGAATGCCCTCGATCGATCGAGGAATTCGAGTTTTGCTTCGCTCATGGTGTTGCCTCCCGGTTCATTACCCAGTACGCGGCGGCATCGATGCGGCCTGACGACGTCAAAGGCACTTTGCGGCAGGTGCCGCTGCATGGTCCCGGCTTGACAAAGGATGAAGTGATGTGACCGCGAAAAGTGCCCAAACGGCGCCGCCTCGATGCATTCCGAGATCTAGCGTGGCACAGGCGCGGCTCTAAAACTTGACACTAACTGCGGCGAATTGACATCGGTAGTCGAAGCGCTCGCCAGCGCTCGCTCATTCCTGATGTGAAAGATAGATTTCCGCCAACGCCGCCGTTACGGGTGCGAATGCGGGCGCAAGCTCCTTTGCCGTATCGACCTCGATATGGGAGCCTATCCAGGCCAGCAGGGCCAGGCGGCGCAGCATGACGAAGGTATCGATCTCATCTTCGTCTGCGGCGCTCAGCCCGCGAACTTTTCTGTAACCGCGAACCCACGCGTCCTTGAGATTGGGTATCTGTGGATGGTCTTCCATGAAGCTGATCCCGGCAGCGAAGTCATACATGAACCAACCCAGCCCGCAATCATCGAAGTCGATGAGCCTGGTTGTTCCGTCACTGATGATCAAGTTGGCCAGCCGCATGTCGGCGTGGATCAGACCGAATCGCTCAGCCCCTTTGCCAAATTCGGTCAAGCGCCGTACGACGACGGATTGAAGCCGCTCGAGCAGCGTTTTTATCTGCTCCGTTACCCCGGGCGCATCTCGCCAGTCACCCCAGTACGCCCGCGGACCGAATACGGTGTCAAGGTCCCAAACGAGCCGTTCGAAATTGGCCGGGCGCACCCATGCCACGGAATGATTGTGCGTCCGTGCCGCTATCTCGCCCAATTCCTCGAACGACTCAACCAGGTGGTCCGCGTCCTCTTCGGGATGTTCGCCTTCGAGGAACTCGAACATGGCCATATGGCGTTCGCCGGCTAAACCATCCACCGAAGCGGTCTGGATGCCGCTGCCGTCACGGCCCGGAAGAATATCCGGAGTGTGGACTCCGCCCTCTTCGTCGAGCGCTTTGGACCAGGCGTGCTCGCAACTGATTGCGTTGCGTGTGTGATAGTCTTCACGGTGCACTCGAAGAATCGATTTGAACCCGTTCGGGGCCTCGACGAGGTAGGTGGCATTTTCCGATACGTTGATCAGGCGCGCCGTTGCGCCCTCCGGCAAGTCCCATAGCCCGAGGGACTGATTGGCGAGAACGCCCAGGCGCTCTATCATGACATCGTAGGACGTGGCACTGTCTGGCATTGTCGTATCCTGGCTAATGATTCGGGATCAAGTCAGATTTCCTCGATAGCTTCCAGTGACTCGGGTATGATCTGGCCGCCATCGACCACAATGGTCTGGCCGGTGATGTACCCCGCTTCGTCAGAGGCGAAGAATAGTGCGGCGTTGCCAATATCCTTGACGTCGCCGAGCCGCTTGAGCGGAATCGAGGCCGCCATGCTGTTCAGATAATCCTGGCCCAGATCCTTCAGCCCCTCGGTGTAGATGTTGCCCGGCATCACCGCGTTGATGGTAACGTTGTATTTGGACAGTTCCATGCACGCGGTTTTCAAAAAACCCAGTTGTCCGGATTTCGATGCACCGTAGTGCGACCAACCGGGATAACCCGTAACCGGACCGGTAATGGAAGACGTCAAGACTACTCGGCCTCCGCCCGCTTTGTCGAACTGCGGGATACAGGCCTTGACGCACAGAAATGCGCTCTTGAGATTAGTGGCCATGACCTCGTCCCACTCCTCGGGATCCATATCGATCATTTTGGTCTGGGGAAAGGCCCCGGCGTTCGCACACATGACGTTGAGTCCGCCGAAAGCGTCAACCGTCCTGTCCACAAGGTGCTGCACCGAGTCCCAGTCAGAGACGTCGCACCGGCAGAAATCCGCCTTTCCACCGGCCGCCCGTAAATCGGCGGCGGCGGCGGCGCCGGCCACTTCGCCCCGCGCGGCGATCATGACCTTCGCCCCCTGTGCGGCAAACACCTGGGCGATGCCCTTACCTATACCTTTGGAACCGCCGGTAACGATGACCGAACGATCCTTGATGGATGTCAACATATCAGCACCTCCGGAATTGTAGTCAAATGGTCCGCGCACGCCTTTCGCGCGCCGAGCGGACGAACCAGTAAATAGTAAACGCGACGATCAGAAGTATCATCGACGTCGCAATGGAAAGTATGCCCACGGTGGGCACCAGCGGGGAATAACCCGACACCATCTTGGCATAAAGCCATTCCGGCAACGTTGAATCGGCCCCGGTTGTGAACAATGACAAAGGGAAGTTTCCCCAGCTCAAAAGGAATGAAAACAATCCCGCCGAAACCACACCCGGCATCAGCAGCGGTCCGGTTACCTCCTTCAATACCACCCAGGTCGAGGCTCCCATGTCGCGGGCGGCCTCTTCAAGCGCGGGATCAAAACTGTACGCACGAATTGCGATGACCAGCGTCGCAATCGGCGATATCCAGACGAGATGAGCCACCACCGCCGTCTTCCAGTCCGGAATGATGCCAATCGAGTTGAACCACATCAACAAGGCCAGCCCAAGGACGGCCTGGGGAAAAAAAATGGGCAACAGGATGAGCTTCTGAAACACACCGCGAAAGCGCCACTGATACCTGGCGAACGCCAAAGCACCGAAAAAACCGACGATCATGCTGATCACGGTCACAATGCCGGCAATGCTCAACGACGTCCACAGCAGATCCTGGACGGTGTGACTCTCCAGCGCCTTGCCGTACCACTGGAAAGCATAACGTTTAATGGGAAATGTGAGGTATCGCGCCTTTGACACCGAAGCAAACCCCACTGACAGGAGAGGAAGATACAGTAACGCTATGACAACAACGCCATAGAGATAGAGTGCAATCCGTGTCGCTCGGCCGATCCGCATCAGCGCCGCCTGCCCATAATCTTGTCCAGATCCACCCGGCTGACCCCGAACACCGCCAAAGACCCGATAATGAAGATAAGTATGATCGATAACGCCGATCCCAAAGGCCAGTTCTGACCGTAGGTGAAAGCCGTTTCGATCTCATCGGCGATGACGATAACCGCCTGACCGCCGAGCAGCTTGGATTCGGCCAGTGCCCCCGCACCCAACACGAATGTCAGCAGCGATCCGATGACGATGCCCGGCGCCGACAGCGGCAGATCGACTTCCCAGAATATCTGCCGCCTCGTTGCGCCCAGGTCCGCCGCCGCCTGGCGCGCGTCATCCGGGACCATTGAAATCCCCTGAACCAGAGGAAACAGCATGAACGGAAAATAGACGTAAACCAGCCCGAAGATGATCACGGGAACGTTGTAGAGCGCACCCTCGAAACTCCAGCCCACCCATGCCCGGAGATGCCCTTCGATCAGCCCCCCCTTCATCAGGGTAAGAACCCAACCGAACAACCTGATGTTCTCGGACACGAACAGGGTGATTACCACGGCGACGGTAATGAACAGAGTGAATCCCTTGAACACCTTGGCCATGGCAAAAGCCAGCGGCCAGCAAATCAGAAACAACAGGACCGTTGCCGCCAGCGCCGTGCCAAGCGACCAGAGCAGGGACCGGTAGTAGCCCTGGCTGATGAGCACGCCGTAGGACGAAAAGTCCGGCACATTAGCAAGGGTAAACACCTTCGGAGGCATCACGGAAAACAGCAGCACCACCAGCAGGGGCGCCGTGAAGCTGAGCATCAGGATCACGGTGATCGGAACGGCGCTCAGAAAGCCGATTTTGCGGTCCGAACGTTCCAAACCGCTAGCGCTCCCTAATCATATGCGTGTTTTCCACATCGAAACCCAGCACGACCTCGTCCCCCACGTTTCCCGTGAACCGGTCCTGCCTGAGCTTTTCGACCGCGAGTTCGATTCCTTCGGAGGATTCGACTTTGTACTGGGTGCGGGAACCGAGCGCGTAGTACGCGCGCAGGATCCCTCGCACGATAAAATCCGCGGTTTGCCCCGGGCCGAGAAATCGCACCGACTCCGGCCGCACCATCAGGGCGCCCCGCGTCCCCTGCGCTAAAGTAAGATCCATAGTTTCACCCGTGCCGTTGATGTGGATTTCCACACCACGCCCAAGCAGGCCGCCCGAAGCCGTCCGCTCCACATCGAAAAGATTCACCTCTCCCATGAACTCGGCCACGAACCTGGTGATCGGACGCGCATATATCTCGTCCGTCACGGCGATCTGCTCGAAGCGCCCCTGTCTCATGATGGCGATTCGGTCTGACATGACCATTGCCTCTTCCAGGCTGTGGGTAATGTACACGAAGGTTTTGCCCGTGCGCTCGTGAAGATCCTTGAGTTCCTTCTCCAATTTTTTACGCAAGCGGAAATCCAATGCTGAAAGCGGTTCGTCGAAGAACAAGATTTCCGGATCGAACGCCAGCGCCCGTGCCAGCGCAATCCGCTGGCGCTCTCCGCCCGAGCACTGGTTGATCCTTTTGTCGTAGAAATCGTGGGGCAAATGAAGCAGGTCGAGCAGCTCTAGCGCTCGTTCCTTGCGCCGAGACGCAGTCTCACCGCGAATCTTCAATGGAAATTCTATGTTTTCTCCCACGGAACGATGCGGGAACAGCGCCAGCGACTGAAACACCATGCAGGTCGGCCGCAGATTTGCGGGCACTTTTTCTATGCGCTTGTCGCGCAACCAGATTCGGCCTTCTGTCGGTTCATCGATTCCAACCAGCAGGCGGATCAGGGTGGTTTTACCGCAGCCGGACGGCCCGACTATGGTCAGAAACTCGCCTTCATCGATTTCCAGATCAATGTGGTGGAGCGCCGTAAAGGCGCCGAAGCGCTTGACGATATCTTCAAGGCGAAGGATCGGTTCCGGCGGCATGGGAGACAGATTATTGAGCAGGCTTTAGGCGTCCCCGACCGGGCATCTTGCTGCCCGGCCGGGAGGGCCTGGAAGAGCGTATCAACCCCGCTTGGCAGCGTTGTAGATCTCGTTCAGCTTGTCGTAGGAGGCAACGACCTGATAATCCAGCGATCGCGCCATCTCTTCGCCGAGGCTGTCCCACTGTATTGCATCGAGTTCATCTTTGTCGTACTGAGCAAATACCTTTGAATCGCCCATCTGGCTCACGGGGTTGTAAGTACCCTCCGCAAAGCTCACCGCCTTGCAGATTTCGGGGTGCTGCACGAATTCGAGGAAATCCTCCGCCAGTATCGACGGGTCGGGATTGTTTACGGCCGATGTGAGTTCGATCCAGACTACGCCGCCCTTGCCGTCGACCGGACCGGAATTCGGCGTAATTCCCCGGATATTGGTCGCGCCATCCAGGCGGGCGGGAGAAGCGGTATAGGTGCCCCCCGTGAAATAAGCGTCGATTTCCCCGTTGATCAGCGCGGTGTTCATGGCCACCAGGTCGTCCGTCAGCAGCTTGGCGCCCGCAAAAACGGCTTCCGCCGTGCCCTTGAATGTCTCCAGTCCGGCGTCGTCCATCGGGTCGAAAGGATTCTGGTCGCCGGTCAGGCACATGTGCATGATGTTCCAGTTGTCATAAGTGAGGATACCGTAACGCTGGTTCAGGCCGGGATCCAGAAACAGTTTCCAACCCTGATCTTCCGCCATGCCCCGGCTTATCTTGTCCGTATTGACCACGAAGCTGAACGGACCATACCGCTGCGGCATGCCGATGAGTTCACCATCGTCGGCGAAGGCCAGGGGATATGGACCCGAAAATTCCGGCAGCATCCTTTCGAAATAAGGCATGAACCGGTCCTTGTTGAGCGGCTTAATCAATTTTTCGGGATACAGCTGCGCACTTGCCCAGGGCTGGTTCACATTGATCAGGTCCCATACGTTGACTTCACCTGCACGGAGCTTGTTGATCATGTCCGGATCAGATGTTCCACTCTCCGCCCGCACCGTGGCACCGGAGTTCGCATCGCGAAAAGGACCCAGGACTTCGTCCGAGTTGTACCCCTCCCAACACAGTATGTTCATCTGATCATTACGATCTGCAAGGGCCCGGTGAAGCGGGCTCATTGCGGCCAAGCCAACGGTGGCGGCTGCGGTCTTATTGAATTGTCTCCGGGTAAACTTCATCTGTATCCTCCTGTTTGGTATGGCTGTTAAGATTTATCTTCTTTTACCGCCCCATTATTGAGTTTGCCCGCTTTATTGCAACCCCGCTTGACAGCTTTTCTCTCGAATTTGACAGCATTTGCCCGTCCAAGTCCCGGGTTATCGCCGCCGCGCCGGTTGATTTCGGGTGAATATTAAGACATTCTGCCCGCTTCAAGCCTGTGACGTGGGTGGCGCTATGCCGCTCGGAGCAGGTTGAATCGAAAGCAACTGCCAAGCAGCGGCGATATGAACACTATTGCAGAGCCGTCGAAAGTACTTGCGTCAGCCGCAACGGGTGTGGCCGATATGATCGAGCTAAATCATGGTGATGTCGATTCGATCTTCGGCTCTACCGCGCTCAGTGTCGAGGATCTCGGCAGTCCAATACGGGAGATCAGCCTGCAACAGTTCTGCCAGCTGTTCACCGAGGCTGCCCGGCAAACCGGCAATGACAATTTCGGTCTTCACTTCGGCGCACAGTTCGAGCCCAAAAAGCTGGGTGCCATCGGCTACGCCGCAATCAGCTCCCCGACGCTGTCCGCCGCGCTGCGCAACATGGAGACTTATTTTCCGGCGCACCAGGAACAGTCTAGCTTCAGTCTCATCCAGGACGGCGACATTCTCTGGCTCAGCTACAGGATCTATGATCCGCGCATCAGCGACCGCAGACAGGATGCCGAGCTGTCGATGGGGATGTTTTTGAATGTGTTCCGCAGCGCTCTTGGCAAGGACTGGTCACCACTCGAGATCCGTTTCGAGCACCCTGCGCCGCAATTCGATTCGGAACACGAGAACGTTTTCGGCGCACCCGTGCTGTTCGGCCGGCGCACCAATGCCATGGCTTTCAGGCGCAGCGATCTGGACGCTCGAATGCCCGACCAGGACCCATACCTTTTTTCCATCATCGAACCGTTTCTGAGGTCTCGCTGCGAGCTTCACGACAATCCTGAGACCTTCGCTTCCATCGTTCGCAATCAGGTCAAATTGAACCTCAGCACTACCCCGCCCAGCCTGTCACAAATCGCCCGTCTGTTTGGCATTTCCGAATGCCGGTTCCAAAACGAACTGAACGCACACGGGCTGTCGTTCCAGGACCTGGTCCGCGCCGCCAGACAGGAGCTGTCGCTGCACTACATCAAGGACTCGGACATGCCGCTGACCGAGGTCGCGCTGCTTCTCGGATACTCCGAGTTGTCGGCGTTTTCTCGAGCATTCCGCAACTGGACCGGCATGAGCCCCCAGCGTTATCGCCGGGCTAAGAGGTCCACGCCTCAGACCCGTACCACCGAGTAACAGTTTTAAGACCGGGTTCTTTCCCGAATGCCACGCGGTCGGCCTTGAATACGTCCAGCCCGTTATATGCAGGCTAGCCTGCTAAAGAAAATGGACGATCCCGAACAACACGATGGTCAGCACCAGACTGGAATGGATGACCCCCTTGACGGTCGCGATCGGACCCAGCTTGCCGAATATGGCATTTGCCTCCACCGCCAGGACGGCAAGTAACGCGATCATAAATCCGGCATCGCCGAGACTGATACCCTCAAGACCGGACATCGAATAGGTGCCGTGTTTGGAGCCCAGCATACCAAACAACATGGGGGCGGAAAACAGCGTGTTGGTTCGAGAGGCCAGTAGCGCCTTGGGACCCGCGGCCGCCGCGTCGCCCTCCACCAGTCCGCACACGATTTTTTGGTTTGGCCAGATGATCAACCAGACGTTCAGAAACATAAAAGTTCCCATGAGCGCGCCCAGGGTGATGTATTGGTTGATCCCGCCGCCCAACATTCCGTACAGATACAGGCCCGTCAGAAATGTGAACATGGCGCCCCATCGAAACCACCACAGTGCTCGCGGTGCGAGTTTTTTGGTGGCGTCCGCCTTCGCATCCGCGGTCGCCTCCTTAAAGTATTCTCCCTGGACGAAATTGAAATAGTAGAGCAATCCGATCCAGGTAATCCCAAACAGCACGTGTCCCCAGCGGAACAGAAAATCGATCAACATCATGACTGGTTCTCTCTCGTTTAGATATGATTATTAAGCGGTGCTGAGCTTACACTGCCGGTCACGCCGGGCGTAACCCCTCCCCTGCATATTTTCGTGCAAGCTTTGGGCCCCAACCGAGCGCTCCGGGCCGGCTTGTTGCACGAAGAACGAGGCGCCGCGGGGGATCTCCGGCACTTTAACTTGGCAGAACGAACTCCGAATCAGATGCGCTTCACGGCCCCGGATGATCACACCCTGGTGCCATTGCACGGTTGTTTTGGTATGCGGCAACTTGCAGCGGGTCTTGGAATGATGAAAAAGCTTCTATAACTGCCTAGTGAGAAATGCGGGTTGATCACCTTACAGCGCCAGTGAGATTCTCTGAACGAACCAGTACGCGCCAATCAGGCCAATCACCGCCGAAGCCGGGATTGTAACCACGGCCCGGTACCAGGGCTGGTGGCGAAACCAGCCGAAAACAACGAAACAGCCGGCAATCACCGCGAGCTGTCCCAACTCCACCCCGATATTGAACGCCAGCAGCGCCGTTACGAAGTATGTGGACGACACCCCGACACCCGAAAGCACGCCGGCAAAGCCCAGCCCGTGCAACAGGCCGAAGCAGAACACCACAACCGTGCGCCATTTGTGGAGTTCGTCGGTCATGATGTTTTCAATGCACACGTATACGATCGACGCGGCAATCAGCGGTTCGACAATCGATGCCGGGATTTGAACAATATCCAGGAAACCCAAAGCGAGCGTGATGGTGTGGGCTACGGTGAAGCTCGTCACCTGCAGGATCAGGGGACGCAGGGCGGTGCTCAACAAAAACAGACCGACGACGAACAGGATGTGATCCAGACCCAGGGGCAGGATATGAGTAAACCCGATTTTGAGATAATTGGCGATTACCGCCACCATGCCCTGTTGCGGCCCGCCGGTGACGGGGATCGGATCACTCGGCGCACCATCCGTCAGGTAAGCCGAATAGCCGACTTCCCTGTCCGGCCCGACGACGCGAATGATGTTCGCGCCGAATCGTCCATCCCACGACCACACGATACTGTCACCGGTTACCCGTGCCGTGGATTCGAGAACGATTGTTGAAATACGCGCCAGGTCGGTGTCGCCCACCTCCGGGGAGAGGACCGAACTGATTTCGTGCTGGAGCATCTGACCGTCCTGCCCTCGCACTCTGATGCCGTTGAGGAACCTACTCCGGAAGCGCTCGAATTCATCGCGCAATTCCTCCGGCGGCCGCGCCCTCAACGCCTCGTACTTCGCGCTGTTGGCGGACTCCGCGGTGTCGGAATGCTCCGGCCCGATTTCCGCCATCAGCGCTTCTAGATTGAGTTTCACGGTGAGTTCATATCGTCCGTCTTCCCGGAAAGACAGATCGACGAGGGCCGGATTGATTTCGTGAGCAACGCAAGGGACGGCGCTCATGAGCAGAACCAGGAAACAAATCGCGAACGACTTGCGATTCACCCCGGCTTGACGAAAGCGCCGACAACGGAACATCATGAGGTCAACCTTGGGGGATTATTCAAGAAATGAAGGTACGCCGCGCATACCGCCACACCTACTTGTTGTGTTTATCATTCCTGTTCCCCGCTTACACCAGTGCACATGAATTCTGGATCGAACCGGTACATTTTGAAATTTCGACCATGGAAAACCTCGTTGCGAATTTAAATGTGGGTCAACACTTCAAAGGTAACCTGCAGTCGTTTATTCCGGATAAGTTCGTGGAACTCAGCATAACCGATTCTAGGGGGAATAGAGCCGTCAGCGGAAGGCTCGGAGAGTTACCCGCCGTCAACGTACCGGTTCAGCGGGCAGATCTTCATATTCTCACCTACCAATCCAGGCCACAGTCCGCGGTATACGAAGATTTTTCAAAGTTCGAACGCTTCGCAACCAAGGAAGGAAATGCCTGGGTTCTCGACGAACACAAGCGCCGGGGACTCTCCCGCAGAAATGTCACCGAGGCCTACACACGGTACGCAAAAGCGCTCGTTCAGGTCGGAGACGGTGCCGGAGCGGACAGGATCATGGGAATGCCGTTGGAACTTGTGCTGGAAACCAATCCGTACGCCGATTCAGCCGGCGAAGATGTCGCGGTGATGCTGTTGTGGCAGGGCAAGGGGCTTGCTTCCGCGCAGATATCCGTATTCAGAAAGTACGGCGGTTGTGACGCCACGCGATCGACGGTAGCAACGGACGATAACGGTCGGGCCCTGGTGCCCCGCAGCGACGGCGGCCGATTTCTGCTCAATGCCGTTCACGTGATCGAACCAACCCCTCGAACACTGGAAGACATCAACGCGGTTTGGGAAAGCCTCTGGGCCTCCACCACTTTCGAACTGCCGGCTACGGCCGCCGGGGAGAGCGATACCGGCGAATGCCCGGCCGCAACAGACGGCCAGGACAAATAAGCAGCCCGTATAAAGATTTGCGACTTCTCCACCAGTGCCCAGAGGTCGGCATCATAGGTCTTTGCCCAGTCGTCATAGAGCCGGTCCAGGCTGTCACCGTCACGGGCGGCGCCGTAGACCGCTTTCAACCTTTTTTCGAGTCTATCCAGGGTATATCAGCTGTGGATGCAACTTTAAAGGACAACGGATTCCGGGGTACGCAATTATAAAGTATCGTGTCCCCGGAATAGGCTAGGATATTGGAATGAGCGAATCCTTCAAGGCAACCCACGATTACCCAGACATCTCCGAAAGATTCGACAGCGACAGGTATGGACACTTTCAGCATGTTCCACCCCCCTCTGGCGAACTGACCCGTGAGGCGATGGCCTGGCATTCGAGAATACTTTCGGCCCAGAACGAGGCCATGTACGCTGACACAAATCCGGGCTAGCCCGTTCTGTCCGGTATCTGCCCATGTTTCCAATCCGAGATGACAATCCCCACTTCATAACGCCCTACGTCACCTACGGCATCATCGCCCTGAACGCCATCGCCTGGGTTTTGGCTCAGGGATTGGGCAGTGAGCCATCATTGTCCAGATCAGTCTGCACTCTGGGCCTGACACCCGGTGAACTCCTCAATACCCTGCCCCCAGGGACCGCCTTCCAGGTGGGGCCGGGGACCTACTGCGTATTGTCCGACTCTTCCAGCGCCTACACCTTGTTGACCTCCATGTTCATGCACGGCGGATGGATGCATATCCTGGGCAATATGTGGTTCCTGTGGATCTTCGGCAATAACGTCGAGGATTCCATGGGGCACGTACGATTCGCCGTGTTCTACATACTCTGCGGACTGGCCGCCGCGGCCGGCCAGATCCTTTCCGATCCGCAGTCCGCCATTCCCATGGTCGGCGCGTCCGGTGCCATCGGAGGCGTCATGGGCGCCTACATCGTGCTGTATCCGCGCGTGCACGTGCACATGTTGATCTTCCTCGGCTTCATAGTGAACACGGTCGCGGTGCCCGCTATATTCATGCTGGGGTACTGGCTGCTGCTGCAGGTCATCGGTGGATTTGCTTCCATTGGTGCGAGCGGCGGCGGCACCGCATTCTGGGCCCACATTGGCGGGTTCGCCGCGGGCGCCATACTGATCTGGTTATTCAAGGTACCCGCCATGGTCAACCGACACCCGCACTACGGATGGCACCAGAAGCAATCGCCGACAAGTAACTGGCGAAGGATCCGATGATCCGCGCATTGCACGGGCACAAGCGGTCTGCCGTAGGCTGCCCGCAGATCGAAAAATAATTGTTGCGTATCCATTTAACATGCCGCTCTGATGGCAAAATCGATACACCCCGACAGACTCAGAAAGATCCTCGATGACGGCCGGGAGTACGCGCTGCTCGATGTGCGCGAACGCGGCCGATTCGCCCGCGCGCACCTGTTCCTGGCAATCAACCTGCCGTTGAGCCATCTCGAACTGCGAATGAGGCGGTACGTCCCAAGGTACACCACCCGGGTGTTGCTGTGTGATGACGACAGCGGGCTCGCGGCAAGGGCCGCGCGAACCATGGAAGCGGCCGGCTACACCGATGTCTCCACAATTGAAGGGGGCGTCTACAACTGCACCGGATCCGGGTTCGAGTTGTTCAGGGGGCACTACGTGACCACCTACGCCTTTGGGCTCTATGTGGATCAGCACTACCATCCTCCGCGCATATCACCGGATGAACTCAGCACCAGAATGGATTCGGGCGAGAAGCTGATCGTCGTCGACAGCCGCACGGAGGATGAATTCCGCGGCGGCAGCATTCCGGGTGCGATCAACGTGCCGCTGGGTGAACTCCCGTACCGGATACATGATCTCGTTTCCGAACCCGGAACACCGGTGGTGGTCGGCTGCGGTGCGGTGACGCGGGGCGTGCTCGGCGGCGAGTCCCTGATCGAAGCCGGTTTGGACAACCCGGTGTTGGTTCTGACCAACGGCGTCCGCGGCTGGGAACTGGCGGGGCATCCAAGCGAAGCCGGTTCGAAATTAGTTGGGCAGACGCCGTCAGCTGAGGCAGCCGCCCTGGCGGCGGAGGCTGCCCGGAGCCTGGCCGTGGATACCGGCGTTGACAGCATCACACCCGCCGTGCTCGATCGATGGCGGGCCGATCAGGACAGGACCCTCTACGTCGTGGACGTCAGGACACGCGAAGAATACGAAGCGGGCCACCTGCTCGACGCCATATGGATCCCCGGCGGCGAGTTGATCGGCCTGTACGAGGATCATATCGCAACCATGAACGCTCGTATCTGCCTGGTCGATGACGATGGCGCCCGGGCGACGCTCGTCGCAAGCTGGCTTGGCCGGATGGGCTGGCCGGATGTCGCGGTGCTGAACGGCGGCATCCACGGACACGAGCTGACCGCCGGGCTCCGGGTCGAGCACATTCCCGAATCGAGCCGTGTCGATGCCGCCGCCATGAACCCTGAAGACCTGTCGCGGCGGATCCAGTCGGAAAACATACTCGTACTGGATTTCGCCGATAGCTCGACGTATATGCTCGGACACATTCCGGGAGCTTGGTGGACACTGCGTTCACGCCTGCCTGACCTCGTGGACGATATGCCCGCCTCGGACATGCTGGTTGCCACCTGCCCGGACAGCCGGTTGGCGTCGCTGGCCGCACGGGATCTTGCCGATTTGACGCATCGGCCCGTGGCCGTGCTCACCGGCGGCACCGAAGCCTGGCGCGTCTCCGGTCGCAGCCTGGCCACGGGGTTGACCAGAACACTTGGTGACGTGGACGACGCCGCGGCCGAATTCGTTGTGCGCGAGGGTGACGATCCCGTTACGGTGAGGGCGGCCCAGCGGAGAATGCTCGATTGGCAGGGAGAACTCCTGCAAATACTGCAGCGCGACCGGACATTCTCTTTCCCCGAGTTACCCGTCCTGAGCCGTCCACACCACCGGAAATGAGGCGTGTTCCATGCGCTCGCCCGCGGTGAGGCTGACCTCCGGGTAGGGCGGCGACGTTTTCCAGGGACGGACGGCGAAGCGGGCGTCATCCCCCAGCCAACGGGTGGAAAATCCCCGTCGGCGCGTCTTCAGACCGCTCGTCCCCGGCGCGCCGTGCAAGGTGCGCATGTGGAACACGATGCAATCGCCCGGCTCGAGTTGCCACGACAGGATGGTATGATCGTTACGATTGCTTTCGATGTCGGGCACGGTCTCGTAACCATCGGCGCCGTCGGCGTAATTGCGGTGATCGATGAACAGGCGCGGGTAATACAGCTTTCCGCCGAGATGGGACCCGGCGACGAACTCGGGGCATGCCGACTGCGGTACCGGGTCCAGCGGCAGCCAGATGGAACAGAGTTGCTCGCCGTCGACGCCATAGTAGGTCAAATCATGGTGCCAGGGGGTGACCTCCCGGGTACCGGGCTCCTTGACCAGCACGTGCTCATGATAAATTCGCGCGGTTCGGGAACGGGTCAGGCGCCCGGCGACCTCGCCCGCGGGAGAGTTCAACACGAACGCGCGGTACTCCGGTATACGCCGCCAGTTGCAGTAGTCGTCATAGAAGCCCCCCGGCTTGCCCTTTTCTGTATACATCGTGCCGTCCGGACCCGGATCGGCAAAGTTCTTGTCGAGCCCCGCCGCCAGTTTTTCCAGCCATGCCGCCTCGAACACGCCGCGCAGGCAAACAACGCCGTCTGTTTCGAAGTCTTTGATATCCTTTTCAGTAACCAGTCCCTCACGCATAGTTTGGCTCCTCACTTTTTGAATATCACAGAGTTCGAAATAGAAATAGGGGACAGACCCCGTTTTTCTTTAAGGAAAACGGGGTCTGTCCCCTATTTCTCCAAGTTGCCCATCTGACCCAGCGTGATAGGCCTGATCGGCGGCCGCACACGATAATACCCCACGTCTGATATTTTGCGCCCCTGCACCTCGGCGATGAGCGCGGCGACGGTGCTGCCGCATTGGCGGCCCTGACACGGCCCCATGCCGCAGCGGCTGAATGCCTTGGCCTGATTCGGGCCCTGGCAACCCAGCCTGGCAATCTCCCGGATCTCGCCGGCGCTGACCTCCTCACACCGACACACCATGGTATCGTCAACCGGGGTCAGGAATTCCGGCGACGGCCGGTAGATCGAATCCAGAAACGGACGAATGGCGAGATGTTTGTCGAGGGACTTTCTGATGGCAACGGCCTTCAGGTCGCGTTGATCACGGTTCAAGGCACCGAGTTCGTATACGCATTGGAGCCCGGCAAGCTGGCCCTGCAGCTGCGACGCCTGGGCGCCCACGATCCCCGCACCATCACCGGCGATGCCAATTCCTGGGACCGTACTGCAGAGCCATTGATCCAGGCCGGGCCGCCAACACGACTGCGCTTCGTCCCAGCGGATTTCACAATCCACGACCATCGCCAGGTGCAGTTGGGGAATGACGCCGATATGCAACATCAGGGTTCCAGTGGGCAATTCATGGTCTCGACCACGGCTATTGAATCTCACCGCCTCCAGCACCTCATCACCGTGGGCGTTCAGCGCGGTGACCTCTTTGTAGACGGGAACCCTGCTCCGCCGTATCGACGCGATCAGGCCCATACCCTTGGCCAGGTACGATACAGATTCCAATGCCCTGATCAGGTGGCGGGCTGCCCCGGGCCGGTTGCTTCGCGGCGTGGTGTCAAGGATCGCCTGGATACCGACGCCGGCTTTGAGGTACTGCGATGCCAATAACAGAAGAAGGGGTCCGCTTCCCGCCAGCACGACATCGTCGGGAGGGATCATGGCGGCGGACTTGAGCAGGATCTGCCCGGCGCCGGCCGTCATGACGCCGGGCAACTGCCAGCCAGGCACCGGCATGGGCCGCTCCTGGGCACCGGCGGCAATAACGATACGGTCGGCGCCAAGGCCCCGGCTCTTGCCGTCAACCAGCACGCTGACTTCACGATTCCGGTCAAGATTCCACACCGTTGCCCCTGAAAAGTAGTCGATATCCGCATTGCGGAAGTCTGCTACTTGCTGCCGACCGTAAAGGTAGTCGCTTCCCAGCAGAGTGGGATCAGGCAAAGGCGAATCATCGACGCTTCGATATATCTGCCCTCCCGGTCGCTCCTGCTCATCCAGCAGCGCGACATCGACCCCGTGCGCCGCCGCACACTGGGCCGCGGCCATTCCCGCCGGTCCAGCTCCCACGACGACGAGTGAATATCGAGCTTTCATTTAATCCATGTCCGCTGTGGTCCCTGTATCGAGGTCCCTGATGCCAGGCTGTGTTTCGATCTTCATGCCCTCCCGCAGCGTCACCATGCATGCCTGCTGATTGGGTTCGCCGTCGATGCATACCAGACAATCAAAGCACGTGCCCATCATGCAATACGGGCCGCGCGCGCGGCCGGAGACGACGCTGCGGCGGCTGACCCGGGCAGCGGTCAACAGCGCCGCGGCAACGCTGATTCCCGCCGGCACCTGGTGGAATTGCCCATCGAGCGTGAAACGGATCAAATTCCGGCGGACCGTTGTCAGAGTTTTAAACATCGAATCGGTCCGGATGGAATCGAGCAATCAGCGGATGAGGATTGCCGCCGGCCACCCAGTCCGCCACCGGTCCGGCATGAATGGCAGCCAACGTCACCCCGCTGTGGCACGCAATGCCAAATGCACCTTGGCAGTCGGAGGATTGCTGATACACCGGCTTGCCATCCGGAGTCATTACGCGCAGCGCCGCCCACGCGCGGACGACGCGTACGGTTTTCAGCATGGGGAAAATCGATACCGCCCTGGATGCCAGACGGTTCATTACTTCGGTGGTCGTGCCGTCGTCCCGTCCCGCATCCTCCTGGGAATCCCCAATCTGAAGGCTGCCTTCCCGCGTTTGCCTGACGTGCAACGTCGGATAGTTCAAGAAATGCTGCACCCTTTCGGTGATGAGCAACTGTCCCCGGTTTGGACGCACCGGGATGTTCAGCCCAAGCAGTTTACCGAGGCGCACGTTGTCAATCCCGGCGCACAGCACAACCCTGCCGGCTGCAAGCCGTTCATCATTTGTCCTCAACTCGAATCCACCGTGTAAGCATTCGATTGAGTCGACATGCCGGTTGGGTAGGTAATCGACCCGGCGTGCATCCAGGCGCTGGTGCAAAGCACGCAACAAATACAGTGGATTGACGTGGCCGTCCCGGGGCGAATAGCTGGCGCCGATCACCGCTGACGAAACCTCGGGTATGCGTTTCCTGAGTTCGGCGTGTTCAAGCATTTCGTATTCGAAGGCGCCATCGCTATTGGTCCTCACCCTGGCCATACAGTCGTTCAGATCGTTCCAGCCCCGTTCGTCGAAACAAAATTCCATGCCGCCGGGCCGTGTGTAGCCCAGTTCCACGCCGGTCGATTCCTGTAATTCGGAATCGAAAGCTGGCCAGAGGCCGGCCGCTTCATCGGTCCATTTGGCGTACGCGGGGAAATCCCATCCCTTGCCCTGTACCCAGATCAGACCGAAGTTTCCGCGGGAGGCCCTGAAGGCCCGGTCGCCTTCGTCCAGAAGCGCAACCCGGCGCCCCTTTTTCGACAAACCATAGGCAATACTCGACCCGACCAGACCACCACCGATCACGGCAATATCGTAGTCCACTAACCCTCCCCGGGTTGTTGGTAGGGCATTATTCTAGACCATCACCAAAGGTGAATAACTCGAAGTGATCGCCACGCGGCGTTGATGGAATGAGACGTACCAGGATTTGCAGGAGCGGCGCCCCCCGCAATCAATAGAACACGAAACAGCGGGTTTCTATGCTTTCCCGGGGCGGTGCCTGATCCGCCGCCGTGGGGTCCGCGAACGAGGTGTGTGGAGTAAACCGTGCGCGGCCGTCCGTCGCCGAGTCGTAGGTCTTGAACAGCAATGCCTCTTCCGTCCTCATTGCGGGAAAGTAGTACCAGCTGTGGCTGGGATTGTACAAGGCGAGCTGAATCTCCCCGATACGGTCTTCCGCCTGGCGCTTCACGGGAACCAGGTCACCTGAAGCCACGCTGGAAGCATCACAAAACGCAAGCGGGAAGTTCGGCACCGGTCCCCTGATCGGACGCCAGACATTGACTATGGCGAAACGACGCCCGGGGAGCGCCTCCGCATCATCCGGGTGATGGTCCCTCAGCCGCTTCGGAGCGGAATCCGCAGTGTAATCATTGTGGACGATCGAGGCGGGCTCGCGGGTTTTTCTCGCCTTGCGCACTTGGTCCGACGTGGCGCGCCGGGTATGGTCGAATATCTCCACCCGCATCGCCCCGGTCTGTTCTTTCACCAGCGCCTCGATCTCTGATTCGTAGACCGCGGCGATCTGGGAATCGTCATAGAAATCGCTCACCCGAGTTGGCCGCAACACCAGCTTGAAACCTTCCCGATCCAGATCGAATTTTCGGTTGCGGCCGTTCCTGACCATTACTTTTTGCATCAGGTAATTACCCTCATGCGGAAGGATTTCCCCGCCGCCGGCGGAGGCGATGTACACCGCCAGCCCTTCGTCGTTGGCGAGATACTGCAGGGCCGCTTCTATGATCCCGGGTTGTTGTGCTGTCATGGCCTATTGTACTGCGTTACGCGCTGATCAATCCTGCCGAAGATACTGCTGCCGCCGGCGTCGAGCATGTCGATCTCAACTCGATCCCCAAACGACATGAATGGGGTTTTGGGTTTGCCATTGGCGATGGTCTCCAGGCACCGCACCTCGGCAATGCAGCAGGAACCGTCCTTACTGCCGACATTCGAGACCGTACCCGAACCGATTACCGTTCCGGCCATGAGGCCGCGGGATTTCGCTGCATGGGCAATCAGCTGTGGAAAGTCGAAGGTCATGTCGCGCCCGGCATTGGGAGCACCCACGCGGCGGCCGTTCCAGGTGGCGAACAGCGGCAGGTGAACCCGGTCACCGTCCCAGGCGTCGCCCAGTTCATCGGGGGTCACCGCGACCGGTGAGAACGCCGTGTGCGGCTTTGACTGATAAAAACCAAACTGCTTTGCCAACTCGGCCGGAATCAGGTTACGCAGCGACACATCGTTGACCAGCGCAATCAGCTTGATGTGTTCGCCTGCCCGTTCGACACCGGTCCCCGCCGACACGTCGTCGGTAATCACCGCGACCTCCGCCTCGAAATCGATGCCCCACGACTCGTCCTCGACCTCGATGTCGTCTCGTGCGCCAATGAACGCGTCGGATGCACCCATGTACATCAGCGGTTCCTGCCAGAATGATTCAGGCAATTCCGCTCCCCGCGCCCTGCGAACCAGTTCGACGTGGGTGACGTAGGCGCTGCCGTCTGCCCAATGGTAGGCGCGGGGAAGCGGTGCCGCCGCGTTTGCCGGATCGAACCGGAAGGCATCCACCCTGCGTCCGGACTGGAGTTCGGTGTAGACCGCCTCGAGAGCACCGCTGGACTCCGACCAGTTGTCCAGGGCAGCCTGCATCGTCGCCGCAATATCCGGTACCGCGACCGCTTTTTCCATGTTCCTGCCGACAACGATCAGCGTGCCGTCGCGGCCGCCTTGTTTGAGACTCGCAAGCTTCATAGTGGTGCTCCGTGGTGGCGATTTCCTGCGCCCGAGGTCGTGTTGTTTTTAGTTACAAATGTAACTATACTCTCCCGGTCGGTCAAGTACTGGACGAAAATTCAACGACGATGACACAGACAGCTCATTCATCCCGGGCCGAGCCCGCGACAAAACTGCATTACCTCTCAGGCTTCGGCAATGAACATGCATCGGAAGCTCTTGCCGGCGCACTCCCCGTCGGACGTTTTTCTCCCCAGCAAGTTGCCTACGGATTGTATGCTGAAAAGCTATCGGACACTGCATTTACCGCACCGCGTCACGCCAACCGCCGCACCTGGTTGTACCGCATTCGTCCCTCGGTAGTACAGGGTGGGTTTCGGCCCATCGACGCCGGATTGATCCGGACCGGACCCGTTACCGAGGTGCCGCCGATGCCCAACCCGCTGCGCTGGGACCCTTTCCCGTTGCCGCAATCACCGACCGATTTCATCGATGGCCTGGTGACGGTTGCGGCCAATGGAAACGCCGCCCTGCAGGCCGGCATCGGCATCCACCTTTATCTTGCCAATACCTCGATGGAACACCGTTTTTTCTACAACGCGGACGGCGAAATGCTGATGCTGCCTCAGCAGGGCCGGCTCAGACTCCATACCGAGTGCGGCATCGTCGAAGCGCACCCCGGTGAGGTCGCCGTCGTGCCGCGGGGCATGAAGTTCAGGGTGGTTCTGCCGGATGGTCCGGGCCGCGGATATGTCTGTGAAAATTATGGTTCGGCATACACCCTACCGGAACGCGGTCCCGTGGGCAGCGACGGTTACGCAAACGATCGCGATTTCATGTCGCCGGTAGCGGTGTACGAGGATCGCGAGGGGGATTTCCGTCTGACCTGCAAATACGGCGGCGGCTTGTTCGAATGTACTATTGGACACTCACCGCTCGATGTGGTTGCCTGGGTCGGTACGTCGGTGCCCTACAAGTACGAGCTGGCACGATTCAATACCATGGGTACGGTGTCCTACGACCATCCGGATCCCTCGATCTATACCGTGCTGACCTCGCATTCCGACACGCCGGGGGTCGCCAACATGGATTTCGTCATCTTCCCGTCACGCTGGATGGTGGCGGAAGATACGTTCCGCCCGCCATGGTACCACCGCAATATAATGAGCGAATTCATGGGATTGATCCACGGCTTATACGATGCCAAGGAAAAAGGATTCGAGCCCGGCGGGGCCAGCCTGCATAACTGCATGACTTCGCACGGCCCCGAAGCGCAGGTTTTCGAAAAAGCATCGACGGTGGAACTGGCGCCGGATCGATATGCCGATACCCTGGCCTTCATGTTCGAATCGCGCTTTCCGATACAGCCGACTAAATTTGCGATGGAATGTGCCCAGCTCCAGCAGGATTACACGGATTGCTGGAAGGGCATCGGCAGTCGGTTCGATCGGTCGCGCCGCTGATGGTATGAGCGGAACGGGCACCGGACACGATCCAGCGCTTCGACTCGAAGCGTTTCTGCCCTACCGGCTGTCGGTATTGACCAATCGGTTAAGCCGCACCTTGTCCCGCCTGTATGCCGATCAGTTCGACCTCAGCATCCCGCAGTGGCGGGTCCTGTCGGTGCTGGGCGAGTCGCCGGGCCTTTGCGCCGACGAGATCTGTCGCATTACCGAGCTGGATAAAGTCACGGTGAGCCGGTCGGTACATTCATTGCTCAAGCAGAAAAGGGTCGAAAGGCAGCGGGACGTGAGGGATGGCCGCCGTGCCAGGATAAGGCTCACGCGCAAGGGCAATGGGGTGTACCGCAAACTGGTACCCATTGCTCTTTCGCTGGAACAGGGCTTGTTGAACGGACTCAATACTTCGGAGAAGCGGCAACTGGATCGGCTGCTGTCGAAACTTATCGATCTGGCCGGGCAACTCGAGAGAGACGAGGCAACGGCACAATGAGCTCTAACCCGCATATTGCACCAGTATCCCGAGCGATGACGCAGGACAGGTTTGGCTGAGCGCCGGTCTGGAGCGAGGAGCGTAGCCAGTGCTACGGTCCGAGTGAAGACCAAGCCCAGGCGAAGCTGAACAAGTCAGCACCGGGATAGGCCGACCCCGATGACAAAC
>Ga0209567_10000069_pt1 | contig 47099 bp, 56 predicted proteins | sample COG_12_FD_184756 | JGI IMG/M metagenome (GOLD analysis project Ga0209567, IMG submission 184756) | Pelagic marine sediment microbial communities from the LTER site Helgoland, North Sea, for post-phytoplankton bloom and carbon turnover... | ecosystem: Environmental > Aquatic > Marine > Neritic... | reverse complement strand
GCCATCGCTCGGGATCCTGGTGAGAAATGCGGGCGAGGGGTTCCAAATCCGGCAACGGAACCGGTCATGATTGAAACGTGTACTTTATATGACAGCAGTATCATATTGTTATTTATACTAAATATTATTCCGTCTGCTTTTTTATACCTTACGTCTATACTTTTATCTATAGTATAAATCCGTTTGTCGGGAATTGCGCCATGAATCACAGTTTTAGCCTGGACCGAGCAGATAATTCGATAGTCTTTGGCCGATTGGCAATCCCATGCCGCAGGACGAACCCCTCCCTGCCTGGAAGGAGGACACCGAGCGAATACTTGCCTGTATTGCTCAAGCACCCACACCTTCCAAGGATTCTTCAAGCGCCCAGAACAGTGTTCAATTTTTTAGGCCCCTTACCGACTCTTCGACAGGCTCTGCTCTTCAACATCAGGACATCTGAAATGGAGTACGTGGATAGGCCCAATCCTTTTGAGAGCAGTGTCAACTTTATTCGGGGATTCCCCAGCTACAACCAACATGTCGAATTTCTTCTTGATCCGTTATTGCCGCCTCTAGCCGACACTCAAAGGCTGTTGTTGATGATCTCAAACGAAGAAACGGGCGCCGATCCCATTGGCTATGCGGTCTCTGACTGTTCAATCTACGATACAGCGCACAATATTCATGTAATGTTTGATTTGAGGATGCTGTATGTCACCCCTGCTTTTCGCAGCCAGGGCTATGGCAATTTGCTCGTCCACCTCTTACAGGTCCTGATCGCGAGTATTTATGATCGCATCAAAGTACAAAGTAATTTTCCAGCCATTGACCAATTACTCACGGGTACTCTCACCGGGCTTTCCTATAACCACTTCAGCACATCGATTTACCAACACCTTTCGCGCGCTTTTACCGAGATTATTCCTCAAAATAATTTCACATTAGACACATATCCCATTGGCAGCCACGAAGTCTAACCTGCATATTTCAGGGCGACATACAGGCAAGCAGCGCATCACACGCGCGTGATAGCTGTTCCTCGCTGATCACCAGCGGCGGCAACAGCCGCACCACCGTGGGCCCTGCGGGCAGCGCCAGCACGCCCCTGCCCATGAGCGCTTCAAGTACGGGCTTTGCTTTGGTTTTGAGCTCGATGCCGACCATCAGACCGAGGTGCCTAATTTCCCGCACGATCGGCGGCAGATTCGCGGACAATCTTTCCACCAGGAACTCGCCTTTTTTCGCCGCCTGCCTCGGCAGATCCTGCTCCAGCAGGGTTTCGATGGTCGCGATGGCGGCGGCGCAGGCCAGCGGGTTGCCTCCGAAGGTGGAGCCGTGCTTGCCGACGGCCGGGGCGATCCGTTCCGAACACAGCACCGCGCCCATGGGCACGCCGCCGGCGATAGCCTTGGAGGCCGCTACGATATCCGGCGACACGCCATAGACCTCGCTTGCAAACATGCGGCCGGTGCGGCCGAAGCCGGTCTGAATCTCGTCCACGATGAGCAGCACGCCACGCGCTTTGCAGAGTTCGCCGACGGCGGTCGCATAGCGAGGATCCGCAGGCCGCACGCCTCCCTCTCCCTGCACCAGTTCGATGATGACCGCCGCGGTGTTTTCGTCGATAGCAGACTCGAGCTTGTCGATGTTGTTGAACGGCACGAATCTATGCCCCGGTATCAGCGGCTCGAACTCCTGGCGATACTTGAAGGTTGCACTGAGTGCACCCATGGAGCGGCCATGGAATCCCCGCATGGCGCTTACAAAACCGTTTTTCCCGGTGGTTATGCGAGCGAACTTGATCGCCGCCTCCATAGCCTCGGTGCCCGAGTTACACAGAAAAGCGCGCTCGAGGCCCTCGGGAGCGACTCCGATCAGCTTCTGCATCAGCTCGGCACGCACGTCGTTGTAGAAGATCCCGGGGCAAGTAATCAAACGCGCAGCCTGCCTGCTGACCGCCGCCACCACCGCGGGGTGGGCATGACCGATATTGGCGACCCCGATGCCGGCGGTACAGTCGATATACTCGTTACCCTGGTCGTCCCACAGCAGCGCACCCTCGCCCCGCACGATGCAGATGTCCCTCTTGGGGTAGACCTCGAGCGCGAGCCGCCGCTCCGTGTCGATAGAGGTATTCAATTACTCGATCCAGGTGCCGCCGCCGGCCAGCGCGTCGCGCAGCGGGTGCTCGGTGCGACCGTCGCTGATGATGATACGTCCGACACCGCCTCGGGCTAATTTGTTAAGCGCGTGCATCTTGCGCTTCATGCGGCCCTCGACCTGCTGCTCGCGCTGTTCCAGCTCGGCACGTGTCAGACGCGGCACCATCGAAGTCGGGTCGTTCGCATCGTCCATGAACCCCGGCGCCCCGATGAGCTGCACAACGGTGCCGGCAGCCAGCGCCTGCTGCAGCTTGCACACCACATCGTCATTCTCGCTGTTGATGGCGATACCGGACTCGTCGACGATGGGAATTGTCAGCACCGGTGTGTAACCATTGTCGATAAGCAGGTTCAGCAGGCCAGCGTTGATAGAACGGGGCTTGCCCGAATAGTCACGCTTCAGCATCTTTCTGCCGTTCTCGACCACCCGGATCCCCTTGTTACGCACGCCCTCGACGATGCGCCCGTCGAGGCCGGTGAGGCCCACCGCATTGATGCCCTGCCGCTGGCAGAGTTCGACCAGGCGTTTGTTGCGCAGCCCGCTGTAGGCCATGAGAATTGCGTCCAGAGCGTCATCGTCGGAAAACACGCTGCTGTAGCCTTTGGCCGAGGTGATCACCTGCTTGGCGAACCCCATTTTCTCCGCGATTGCATCCCGCAGCGCGTTGGCGCCGTGGATGACAACGAACGGTTCTTCTAAGGCCGCCAGGTCGGCTACGATGGCGTCGAGGTTGAGGCTTTCACCGCCCCCGATCTTTACGATGATCATGCTCTGCTATCTTGCAATGGGATGCTCAGGAGCGCGTGGTTTTCGATAGCAGACCAGTCCGATGGGCCGTCGCCGGGGAAGCTCTCCGAACAAAGGGCCAACGTATCACCGATTCGCTTTGTTCGCATCTGAAAGTAGCCCGGGTCCTCGTTGAACGAACTATACACGTGCACCGCTTCTTTTGTGGCCAGCATGAAGTTCATTGCGCGCACGTAGCGCGTGCGTTTCTCGATGATGCCCACGGCGCGGCGCACCGCCTCCGCCATGTTCCCCCTGTCAAAGCGTCTTATATAATTGAAGATCTTTTCCGCCCCGATGCGGCCCTCCGATTTTACCTTCACACCGCGCAGTTCGCCGTTGAAAATGAACACGCTGTGGTTATCGGTGAACGGCATATTGTTCTCGATGGCGATGCCCTCATCGCGGAACGCACTGCGGGCGTGCCCCAGGAAGAGGGTTGTTTGCGAATAGTCCCGGCGTTCATCCTCCCACACGGGGCGGATGTCATGATGAAAGGTCCACGACCCAGCCGAATCCAGCCACCCGCAGCCCCAGCCGTGGCCCTGGTACTCCCGGCTGTTCCGCGACAATTGCCTGAACTGTTCGAGCGCCGGGTTGGGATCCATCCCTGCGGGGTTGTGCAATAACAGCAGGCGGCACATCGTGCGTCGCTAAGGAAGTCTCAGATCGGATGCAGGCCGGTGAAACCCAGCGCGGTGCGCTCGTCGAAACCGTGCATGACGTTAAACGCCTGCACGGCCTGGCCCGCCGCGCCTTTCATCAGGTTGTCGATGGCGCTCATGACCACAAGGCGGTTGCTGCCCGCGTCCTTCTCGAATCCGATGTCGCAATAGTTCGTGCCCGAGAGCAGCTTCGGTTCCGGGTACCGGTAGATGCCGCTCCGCTCCTTGACGATGCGCACGAACGGCTCGCCGTCATAGTCCTCACGGTAAAGCTTCCACACGTCTTTCTCGGTTAGCTCAGCACCGAGGAACACGTGGCAGGTGGCAAGGATGCCGCGTACCATCTCGATGGACGTTGCCGAAAAGTGGAGGTTCGCATCGGCGCCCAGTTCCTGCAGCATCTCCGCGACGTGGCGGTGGCCGGTGGGCTTGTAAGATCGCACCGCGCCACTGCGCTCCGGGTGATGGCTGGCGGCGCTTGCACTATTGCCGCCCTCGCTGGAACCCGCCTTGACCTCGACTACGGCCTGCGTCACGAGTCCGCGCCGGAACAATGGTCGCAGCGCAAGGATCGTCGCCGTGGCGTTGCACCCCGCCCCGGTCACCAAGTCGGCGCCGGCAATTCTGTCTCGATTGATTTCCGGGATGCCGTAGACGAAATCTTCCAGCCGCTCCGGGCAGGCGTGCGGAGTCTGGTACCACTTCTCGAAGGCTCCGGCGTCGTTCAGCCGGAAGTCCCCGCTGAGATCTATCAGCCGGGATGACAGCGCCCGGTAGCGATCCAAATTGGTCATCGCACTACCGTGGGGCAGGCACAGGAACATCACGTCGCAGTGCACGAGATCGTCGATTGCGCTGAACTTGAGGGTCGTACGCTTGCGCAAATTGGGATGCACCCGCGTCACCGGTTTGCCGGCGAAGCGCTCAGAGGTGACCTGCTGCAGCTCCACCTCGGGGTGATCGAGCAGCAGGCGGATGATCTCCCCGCCGCTGTAGCCACTGCCGCCCACGATGGATACGGAAATCATTTCGGTCAACGTTCATGATTCGTCAGCGCCAGACAGTCAAGCGCCCTGGATACCACGTAATCGATTACCTTGTCCGGGATGTTCACGCCGGTAGTGTCGATGCTGTTGCGGAATTCCATGGTGTAATTGACCTCGTTGACGAGATAGCCTGCGTCGCTCTCGAACAGGTCTATGGCAAGCACGCCGCCGCCGACGGCATGCGCCGCCCTGACGCACAGCTCCGCAAGCTCCGGGGTCACCGGGCAGTTGCTCGCCGTGGCGCCGCGGGCGGTGTTTGTGATCCAGTGCCGTGAGGTACGATAGATGGCGGCGACGCACTCATCACCGACGACGAACGCGCGGATGTCCCGACCTTTCTTTTCCACGTATTTCTGGATGAAAAAGATGGAGTGGTGATAGCTGCCGAGCACGGTCTTGTGCTCGAGTACCGTCTCCGCCGCGTCGCGGTCATTGATCTTGGACAGCAGGCGTCCCCACGACCCTACGGCCGGCTTGAGTACCACCGGGTAACCCATGCCCTCTATCGCTTCGAGGGCGGAGTCTTCGGTAAAGGTGATGCGCAGATCCGGTTGGCGCACGTTCGCATCCTTCAGTGCCACCGCGGTGAGAATCTTGTCACCGCAGGTGTTGGACACGTCGTAGGTGTTGACGCAGGGAATGCCTAGGCTCTTGAACAGGCGCAGGGCGTGCAGCGCCCGGGAGTGATTGATGCTGCGCTCGACCACGACATCGACCCCGGGGCCGGAATTCAGGTCGAAGCACAGCGCCCGGTCGTCCAGCATCACCATCTCGACGTCGGGGCGCTTGCCGAATTCCCCGAGAAGGAGTTTTTCTTCCTTCCTCACCAGGGAGTGCAGGAAGCCGACTCTTACTGCCCCCAATCTTCCTCCGCCTCCGGCGCTTCCTTAAGCGTTACGGGATCGACGGCGGTGACCTCGAGCTCGCTGCCGCAGTCATCACACTCGATCAATTCGCCTTTGACGACGTCATCGGACAGCGACACCTCGGCGCCGCATACGGGGCATTCAATCATCGTTCTATCTCAGCTAAAGGGTGTATCGATACACAGTCAGGCCGCGGAATTCTACGGAAACAGGTCCGCACTCACAATGCTTGACGTTCCCTGCCCGGTACTGTCGCAGTGTCTATGCCTCGGTCGTTCCGCGCTGCTATTTAAGTTGCAGAAATACAAGCAGTCCGGATCCAGTGAATGCACACCGGGCAGTCGGCATCACGATGAACGCGGGCGGATGCCTCTATGGATGGGATCTACGTTTCCGAAAGTGGAAACACATGCAATTTGACGGTCCCAATTATTCCTCATCTGGTGTTACATAAGCCTAAAGACGAGTGTGTAGCCTGGTTAGTGTACTAATCTGAACTCATCACCCCATACTTTTAGCTCAATTCGCAAATATAAAATGTTTATATTGGGCACTCTCAGTATGCACAAATTTATTTTACGGTAAGAACTGAACATTCCGCACGTTGAGAAACCTTGTGCGAAACACTACCGGTTACGAACCCCTTTAGATTACTAAGCCCTCGTCTTCCCATAACAATTACGTCAGCATCTGCTTTCTTAGCGACTTCAAGAATACTATTTGCATAATCCCCGGTACGAATTTCCACAGCAACATGTGCCACACCGGCCTGTCTGGCTTTTTCTGATGCATTTTTTATTATTTGCTCTCCTAGTAATGCAATAACCTTGGCTTCTTTACCTTCGTTTACACCTCCAAGGAACCGAGCAACAGCCGTGTATGTATCTTCTTTGCTACTTACCTTTGGCTGCTTGGAGTCAAGCAAGCCTTCGACGTCAGCCATGCGTGCAAATTCTTTAGAGGGATGATCTTGTGTCAGCACATGAACGAGGGTGAGCTCAGCTTCGTATTTAGAAGCCAGATCTATGGCCATACTCTGGGCATTTTTGGCGTGATCGGAGCCATCGATTGCTAGGACTATACTTTTAATCACGGATTAATCTCCGAGTTCGTTACTGAAATAACTTCTGCCGAAAGCGGAATGCTAGCATTAGAGTAACCCCCTTTGAAAGTGAAAGAAAACCACAAATTCGGTGATAGTGGTGGCCAGCGTGTATACATTACTCCCTACAAAGCTGGTTATCGACGGTCGGTGACCCATCTAGAAAACGAACTGAGACCTTTCACGCTGGCACCGGGACTCGCGCGCAACGGCTACAGTGACTTCTGAAGGTATCACCTGAATTCGGTTCACGAGGTGAAAGCGAGAAAAACTGGATTATGCTAACGACGGCCGTTTATGAAGCCGCGCCAGAACGATACTTAAAACGAGCTTTGAGCTAAGGGTACGGGGAAATGATTGGTTGTGAAAACCTTATTCTATATTCTGCACCTGCTCCCGCATCTGCTCGATCAGGACTTTCAGATCCACCGATGCCTGGGTGAGCCTGGCGTCGTTCGATTTCGATCCGAGCGTGTTGGCCTCGCGATTGAGTTCCTGCATCAGAAAGTCCAGTCGTCTGCCAATGGCCTGGCCCTGTTCGAAAACGTCGGACACCTCCTTCAGATGCACATCCAGCCTGTCAAGTTCTTCGGTCACATCGGCCTTCTGGAGGTAGATCAACATCTCCTGTTCAAGCCTGGAGGGATCGAGATCCAGCTTTGCTTCCGCCAGCCGTTTTTCCAGCCGCTGGCGAAACGAATCCTGCCACTGCGGAATTGATCGCCTCAACTCGTCCACAACGGTCACCGTCGAATCGAGCTTTTCGCGCAATGAAACCAGCAATCGTTGTCCTTCCCGTTGCCTGATTTCCACCAGCTGACCGGTGGCCCTGGCGAGGCATTCCATGGCAACCGTTCCGACCTGGTCCTCGTCCACCCGGGCGGCGCGAACCACCCCGGGCCAATTGAGCATATCCGCAACGCCAATAGGTCCGATATCCCCGGCGCGGCCACGGACCTGGTCCGAAACGGCGACGAGCTGGTCTATAAGTTCCATATCGACGTCCAGGTTCCCGCCTGGCGCATCCTGTTGCTGCAAACGGATGGTACAATCCACGCGGCCTCTCTTGAGATATTGGGCAATGGTCTCCCGAACCCGCGGTTCCAGCCGCCTTACCTCTTCTGCGAGTCGAGGGTTGATCTCCAGATAACGGTGATTAACGGATCTGAGCTCGCATGTGACTTCCCCCCAGGCCGTCTGTCCCGTCGCCCGCGAAAAGGCGGTCATGCTATATGGCATTGGTAATAACAGTATTTCTATTAAACTGTAAACTAGAGAGTATATCCTTTGTTGCAGAAAACACTACGAAATCAGCATGCCAGATAAACAGCAAGCCCTAAGCCGCGGATACCTTCTCGACGGATACCGGATCGAAAAACTGATCGGGGGCGGCGGGTTCAGTTTCGTATATCTGGCCTTTCATATCAAAACCAGGACCAAGATCGTGATCAAGGAGTACTTTCCGCACGAAATGGCCTACCGACTCCCGGGCGGGAGGGTTTTGCCGCTGTCCGACGAGAAAAATGTGCCGTTTCAGATCGGCCTGAAGCGTTTCTTCAGCGAAGGCATGGCGCTTTCCAAACTGAAACACCCGAATATTGTCAATGTCTCGAACTTCTTTCGATTGAATAATACCGCGTTCATGGTCATGGATTTCGAACAGGGAAGGGACCTGCGCTGGTACATCAAGCGATCGAAAGGGAAATTGAGCGAGAAATTCATCCTGTCGGTGTTCCCACCCGTCCTGGGCGGGTTGCGAGAGCTCCATCTGCACAACTTCCTGCATCTCGACATTAAGCCGGCAAATATATTACTGCGCACCTCGGGTACGCCGCTCCTGCTGGATTTCGGAGCCGTGCAACAAATCGAACCGGGCACCTGCTACAAGGGTGTTCAGACCCTGACTCACGGATTTGCCCCGCCCGAGCAGTACGAATCGGGACCAATGGGGCCATGGTCCGATATCTATTCGCTCGGCATGACCATGCGCTTCTGCATCACTGGCAGAGCACCCGTGCCGTCGCCGGAGAGGCTGAAAAAGGATACGCAATCGAAACTTTCCAGATCTTTCAGCCGCAGGTACAGCAAATGCCTGCTGCAAGCGATAGACTGGGCCGGTGAACTGGAAAACGACCGAAGGCCACGCAGCGTCGACATATTTCTGGAAGCACTCAGCGGAGCCGGCAACGAAAGGGAGACCTCGGTATTGCGCGGCTGGTTTGGTGGCTGATGAACTACTCAATTGTTCACGACACGCGCAGAGGGACGCGAAAAAACAACCAGGACAGAGTCGCTTATAGTGAAAGCCAGAATGGTGTGTTCATGGTCATTGCCGATGGAATGGGCGGCCACGCCAGGGGTGACGTAGCCGCACAAATCACGGTCGACTGCCTCATAGACGCTTTCAACGGGCAGGGGCAGAAGCGGATCGATAATCCGGCTGCATTCATAGTATCATCGATGAACTTCGCACATTTGACGCTCAACCTCGTCTCGCGTAAAAACGGCCTTGACAAAGATACGCCAAGGACGACATGTGTCGCCTGCCTGGTTCAAAACGGGTACGCCTATTGGGGTCACGTGGGAGACAGCAGATTGTATTTGTTCGGTGATGGTGAGTTGCTAAGCCGCACAATCGATCATTCGACCACGGACCAAATGCATCAGGATGGTGTCGTCGATGAGCAGTTTCAGCGCTTCGGTCAGGGCCAGGTGCTCAGGTGTATCGGAGGCAACAAGAGGCCGGTGGTTACCCTGGGACCAGAGACCCATCTGGGCCAGGGAGATACGATTCTCCTGTGCACCGACGGCGTTTGGCGCGCCTTCAAGGAAAAACAGCTAATCAAGATTGTCAACAAGGAATACATCGAGGACAGCGTGGACGAGATGCTCAACTACTCCCGGCGCTTCTTCACGGACGAGTGCGACAACCTGACCGCACTGGCATTCCGCTGGGAAGATGAACCAACGAGGGACGAACCGCTGCTCAATCTGAGCGCGCCGGATCTCGATCAGGAGAAGCTGTGGCTTACCGCCAAGTATCCACGCAAGCGAACTTCCACGCCGGTCAGGCCTGAAAAACAGCGGATTGACAACATCGATTCCGCGATCGCCGAGATCGAGTCATTCGTCAATGACCTGGATACGGAAATCGAAATTACACACCGAAAGCACAAGAACGATTAACGCTTCGACAGTGTACTGACATTTCGTTCGTCCAACGCTCATTTTTTAGAATCACAGGACTAAGGACTCCATGAAACGCCCCAGCGGCAGACATCCCGCTCAACTCCGCAATATCCGGATAACGCGGCAATACACGAAATTTGCCGAGGGTTCGGTTCTGATCGAGTTTGGAGATACCAGGGTTCTTTGCACCGCTTCGGTGGAAGACAGGGTACCGATGTTCCTGCGGGGCAAGGCGCAGGGATGGGTAACCGCAGAGTACAGTATGCTGCCCAGATCAACCGGTATCCGTACCGCACGGGAAGCGTCCCGTGGCAGGCAGTCCGGCCGAACCCAGGAAATTCAGCGATTGATCGGGCGCTCCCTGCGTGCTGTTGTCGACTTGAAGGCCATACCGGATCAATCGATCAAAATCGACTGTGACGTCATCCAGGCGGACGGTGGGACTCGAACCGCTTCGATTACTGGAAGTTACGTAGCGCTGTCGGATGCGATCGAATGGATACGAACGAAGAAAGAATTGGAGTCCACACCTCTTCTCGGACAGATTGCCTCGGTTTCAGTGGGCGTGTACCAGGGCGAAACGATTCTCGATCTCGACTATGCGGAAGATAAAGCTGCGAGCACGGACATGAATGTCGTTATGGATGGCTCCATGCGTCTGATAGAGATACAAGGTACGGCGGAGGGCTCGCCATTTAGCCGTGATCAGCTTTTCGAAATGGTGGAGCTTGCCCAGCAGGGTATTCGGCAGCTATTCGAACACCAGAATATGGCCCTGACCAGCGGTGGTGAAATGTGAAACTTTCCAGGCTCGTAATAGCCTCGTCCAACGCCGCGAAGATCAGGGAGTTCGCGGATATTCTGCCCGCCCACCTGGATCTGATCGCTCAATCGGAACTGGATATTCCCGAGGTTGACGAAAGCGGAAAGACATTTGCCGAAAACGCCGTACTGAAAGCCCGAAACGCCAGCAGCCGTGCAGGGATGGCAGCCGTGGCTGATGACTCGGGATTGGAAGTCGATGAGCTCAAGGGCGCCCCGGGCGTGTACTCCGCCCGCTATGCGGGCGTGAACGCCACGGATGCCGAGAATGTCGAGAAGTTACTGAGTGCGTTGAAAGGAATTCCCGACGAGAAAAGAACCGCGAGGTTCCGCTGCGCCATCGCCTTGATTAAAAACGCAGACGAACCTCACCCGTTGGTCTGCGAAGGGACTTGGGAAGGAGTGATACAGAACCATCCTAGCGGACACAGCGGCTTCGGATACGATCCGGTGTTTTACGTCCCCTCTCTTGGCCGCAGCGCCGCTGAACTGGATCCCTCGGTCAAAAATCAACTGAGTCATCGTGCCCAGGCATTGAACAGGCTAAAAGATGCAATCGCAGACTCGTCTGATTTCGAGCAATAGAATCGACAGAAATATCATTTACAGACTTAAGGGAGAAACATATTAGCAAGTTTACCAATCAGACGGGCGCTGCCTGAACTGTGGAGGTAAACCGTCGAATTCATCGCGGGCGTCTGATCGACCTGAATATCGAAACCGCCCGATTACCTGGCGGAAACGACCTGGAACTCGAAATCGTGCGGCACCCCGGCGGTGCCGTTGTGGCGGCGGTCAATCAAAACGAAGAGGTATGCCTGCTGCGCCAGTTCCGATACGCGGTAAATCAGGCCCGGCTCTGGGAACTACCCGCTGGCTGTATTGATGCGGCAGACCCCTCCCCTATCGTCACGGCGAAACGGGAACTTCAAGAGGAAGCGGGCGTCGTAGCCGGTGAGTGGCGCGACCTTGGGCGCGTACTGCCCTCGCCGGGATTCTGTAGCGAGTGTCTGTATTTGTATCTGGCCACAGAACTCAAACTCGTCGCATCGGACCCGCATGAAGACGAGATCATCGAAATAACCTGGGTGCCCCTCGATAAAGCACTAAGGATGGCGGCCACGGGTGACATCATCGACGCCAAGACCGTGGCCTGCCTGTTCCGGGCGACATGGCGCCCCGGAGAATAAACGCGAACGGCAGACATCGAGCACCGACTCCGTTCCTAGGGTGCCGAGCGTACGACAAGCGGACAGGATTTGCTTTGCCCTGCGCAGCGTATTTCAGTATAAGGCGTGTGTAGAATCACATATCTTGCACGGCAGGAGAAAAAAGTTGACTCACAGAAAACTCGTTTCAGGCGTTGCGTCGATCGCGGTTTTGTCGATATTACTGGTTTCCACGGGCCCGGCCCATGCCACCGAAAAGGGATTTTACCTTGGCTTTGGCATAGGTCAGTCGGAGCTGGTCAAGCGGGATACACTTGAGGATTTCTGCGATGCACTGTTTGTCGTGTGTGGGAAAGATAATGACGGCACCGCCGTCAAGGGAATCTTTGGTTACCAGTTCAACAACTTTGTCGCGCTCGAGGCCGCGATTTTCGATCTGGGGAGCCCTGGGATTTCAACCGAGGCGCCCATCGAAGCCACGGCCGACGCCAACATGAGCGGAATCTCAATTTCCGTGCTGCCGCAGATTCCGATTCTTGACATCGGCGCCCTGTACGGAAAACTCGGTGTCGCGGGTGGAGATATATCGGTAACCGCAAAAGCGCCGATCTTCGATCGCACGGAAAAAGACAGCACGACGGCCGGGACGCTGGTTTACGGTGCCGGTGGGGCAATCAACCTCGGGCGCAATGCGACCGTAAGGGTGGAGTGGGAGCGATACGCCTTCGATGAAACCCTGCAATTGGTCGGGAGGGATTTAGACACCCCCGAGGTGGACGTTTTCTCGGTTAATATCCTGTTCCGATTCCCAAGAAACTGAACTCCAGCCCGCTTTTCTCACCAAGATTCCGCGAGAACCTCGGCGGCTTACGCGGCTTAGTCTCTTCTGAGCGGATCGGATACGGCAATCGGCGTCGGATAGCGTAGTACGATCAGGTACGAGGAACCGATAAAGGTGATCAGAGTCGCCACCTGGATGAGATTTGCGGCCTCGCTTGCAATCAGCCCGGCCTGCAGCGCCATGAACGCGATGAGCAGGGAGAACTCACTCATCTGACCAAGCCGCCAGCCGGTTTCCCAACCGAGTTTTTCCGTCTCCAATACCTTGATCAGCATGAACTTGAATGCGATCGGCTTGACCAGGAGAACCAGGAGTGCCAACAGGGCCGCGGGCACCATGACATCGCCGATGACCTGCATATTCAATCCGGCACCCAGCGCGAAGAAAAACATGACCAGAAAAAAATCCCTGATGGGCCGCAAGCTTTCCGCAATGAATCGCGATATCGGATTCGTCGCTATGGCAACCCCGGCGATGAAAGCGCCAATTTCGTAAGACAGCCCCAGCGTGTTGGCCAGCTGGGCGATTCCAAGGCACCAGCCGATGGCCAGCAGGAATATGTACTCCTGGATCTTATCGAATCGGTGGAACAGCGGGATCAATGCAAATCTTGCGACCACCGCCACAATCAGAACGAGCAACGGCAGCGACAAGATCACGGCAATCATTTCCAGGGTCGGCAGCTCCCCCCTGCCCATGCTTTGAATTGCCAGCAAGGACAGGATAGCGATCATGTCCTGCAACAACAGCACGCTGACGATGACCTCGCCTGTGTGGCGGTGATGGAGCACAGTGGTCGGCAATAGCTTCAGTCCGACGATCGTGCTGGAAAACATGGCCGCGACCCCGATCACGACCGCGTCGATCAGAGCGTACCCGAACAGGTAGGCGACGCCGAATCCAAGCCCTGCAAAAATTGCGGACGTAACCAGCGTGACCAGGGTGGTTTTCCGCAGCAACTGAATAAGCTTTTGCGGATATAGATTGAGCCCCAGAAGAAACAGAAGAAATATGATGCCGATGTGGGCGATATCCTGAATCAATCCGGCGTCGTTTACCCACTTGAGACCCCCTGGACCAACCACGGCACCAAGCACGATGTATCCGACAATCAGGGCCTGTCGTGCCCAAAGCGCCAGCGTGGCCACCAGGGCGGCGCCGCTGAAGATCAGAAAGATAGAGAAGACTATTGAATCGTGGTCCACGATCATGGGACACCCTTAGTCAAAGCGGATGCCCGCGTCACTTCGTGCCGTGGGGACGGGCGAATGCGGCGTCAGGGATCGATACCGGGCTTCCATTTGATGTTGCACCCTACGCTCGGCGATTGAGCGGCGTCGACAGGTTTACCCTGAAGCAGATTTTCAATTGCACGCGACAGGTCCGCCCCGGTCACCGGCCTGTCGTTTCCCGGCCTGGCGTCATCGAATTGGCCATGGTAAGCGAGCCGTTTTTCGGCATCGAACAGGAACAGATCCGGGGTGCACACCGCACCGTAATCGACAGCGGCGCGCTGTGATTCGTCATACACGTATGGGAACGTAAAACCATACTTTTTCGACATGCCGGTCATTTTGTCCGGGGCGTCCTGGGGGTGTGACTCGACATCGTTGACGCTGATCGCCACCGTACCCAGACCCTTGGGCTCGAATTGTCTGACCACTCGCGCCAATGCGTCAGCGATGTGCACCACATAGGGACAGTGATTGCACATGAAAACCACCAGCAGCGCTTTGCAGTCGTCGAAATCGGAGAGTCCGACCACATCTCCGCCATATTCCGGATTCGAGTTGGGCAAATTGAAATTGGGCGCAACCGATCCGAGCTGGATATCTGTTGAGGGTGTTTCAACCATTTTCTGAATGGACCTTGAAGCTATCGATCCAAAGATCTTAACACAGCAGGTCGATTCGATATGGAGCGTACAATTCGACACATCCCACAACGTGACGCATCTCCGTCCGTCCAGTGGCAATCTGCAGGCTAACCCTCGAATACCACCCGTATCGCTGAAAAAAAAGAAGCCATGAATCTGCGGGTCAAACCCCATACGACCTGGTGTTCATGCCGACTCACACGGATTCCGGGAAAGCGTTCGCCGGGATAAACGGGGTGAACGATATGAGCATAGTTGCGTGCATCCAGAAATCTGCCAATAGGAACCCAAACAATTTCCTCTACCTCGTTGTTGTGCGCCAACGGCACATCGGCCTCCACGGCATAGACGTAACCCCGCACCACGATACCCGCGGTGTGGCCCCGGTGCCTGCCCTGCTGATCGTCGAGGCGCCCCAGATAATTTGCCCGGGACAAATCAATGCCGACTTCCTCGAGTGTCTCCCGTTCGGCGGCGCGGCGCGGGTCGGCATCGAAACGTTCAACCATACCGCCGGGAAATGCCATTTGCCCGGACCAGGGATCATTGGCATGACTCGACCTCTCGATGAACAGGACCTCGGCCGATTGAAGCCCCGGACGCACCATCATTGCTACCGCGGCGTGTCGGTTATCGCCGAGTTCCAGCGTGGTGGGGCGATGGCTCCGCAACCGGTTTTCTATCGTGGGTACATTAATGTGCACACCGTTGATACTACGCAAAACAACGAGTCAAGCGCCAGACCGGCGCTCAGCCCAATCCGTGCTGCGCCATCGCTCGGTATCCGGGTGCAATATGCGGGCTAAAATTCCACTCCGGCGCCGAGTATGACGCCCTTGGATTTGGAGGCCTCGTCCGCACCCTCGAGGCTTTTGAAGTCCAGGTCGAACTGCCGGTATCCCGCCCTCAGGGATAGGAAAGGGAATGGATTCAACGCGATCCCGGCCTCGAACTCGAAACCCTTGGGATCATTCAGCTGTTCCGACTCGCTCATCACGGGAAGCCAGGCAGTGTGTCCGTAGATAGCCAGTACCGGAGTCAGACCGAGGCTACCCTGCAGCAGAAACCTGGCACCTTGGGTGTCTGCGCCCTTTCCCAGATCCACGCTCTCCCAGCCTAGCCCCACCGCGAGAAAACTGTTCTTCGTTGGCGAAATCAGTCGTCGTTTCAGGTCGGCACTCAGGAAATCCGGCCCCTCCCTTGAATTGCTCTCCAGTACATCTGACTTGAACAGACTGCCTTTGAGGCCCCACCTCTGGGCCCACCACACTTCCGCCTCGGCACCAACGGTACCGGCGTCGAATGATGCGTCGAGTGCATTGGCACTGAAATTGTTGGACCACCAGGCCAGGTTGAAACTACCATCTATTCCAGACTCGTCGGAGAGGGCCGGCGTTACGATACCGCCGACTATGAGAAGGGCCCATAGCAGTGAATAGAATCTCATAAGCTTCGAACCTGAAAACAAGATGCTCTCTATATCAACAACTTAACACTTTATTTTATATATAACATGAAAATATGCATGTAAACTGCGGGAATATATGACAATGATATGGTATTCCAAAACCAGTTGATAATTTTGACCGTTATTGTCCCGGCCCCAACGAGCGGATGCGCTGTCGAGCGCATTGTTTTGATCCGGATCGATAATTCATGACGTCGGCGGCCTCGGATGAAGCCAGGCTGGATAAATGGCTTTGGGCCGCCCGCATATTCAAGACCCGGCAAATGGCGGCCAAAGCCATCACCGGAGGCCACATCGAGGTAAACGGAAACCGCATCAAACCCGCGCGGCTGGTGCGTGTCGGCGACACCCTGAATGTACGCAAGGGCCACAATACCTACATCCTGATAATTGAGCGTATATCGGATCGCCGCGGCCCGGCGAGCGTCGCGAAGACGCTTTATTCGGAAACCGAAGCCAGCGTAAACGAGCGGCAAAGGCTTGCTCGTGAACTGAAGACCCGGGCGGCACAGATCCTGTACGATCCGGGTAAACCGGATTCCCGTACACAACGGCAGGCCAGAACACGTAAACGTGAACAATATTAACCCGCATATTGCACCTGTACGATCGTGATTGTTTTATATCGTATTGATCTTGCTGTTGCATACGCCAAATTGAATACGCTTGTCAGAGATACAGTTTGCTACAGGGACCGACCTGTCCCGGCGCTGACTTGTCCAGCTTTGCCTGCGCTTGGTCTTCACTCGGACCGTAGCTACGGCTACGCTCCTCGCTGCAGACCGGCGCTCAGTCAATCCTGTCCTGCGTCATCGCTCGGGATACCGGTGCAATATGCGGGCTAGCCTGCCTTTGTCCCTGTACGTTCACGCGCCCTGGTGTGAAAAGAAGTGTCCGTACTGCGATTTCAATTCCCACGCTCAGAAAAATCCGATTCCGGAAAATGCCTATGTCGAGGCTTTAATGGCCGACCTGGATCAGGAACTTCCGGCTGTCTGGGGGAGAAGACTCCGCAGCATTTTTATCGGGGGAGGAACCCCGAGTCTGCTCAGCCCGAAAAGCGTTGAATCGATCGTTTCCGGAATCCGGGCGCGCATCCCTTCCACACCCGATATGGAAATAACTCTGGAGGCGAATCCCGGATCTTCGGATGCGTGCAAGTTCGAGGGATTCAGAGCCGCGGGTGTCAACCGTCTGTCCATTGGCATACAGAGTTTCAACGTCGCGTCCCTCCGCAACATCGGACGCATACACGATGACCATGCCGCGCGCCACGCGGTGACGGCGGCGATTAGCGCGGGATTCGACAACTTAAACCTAGATCTGATGTACGCGCTGCCCGGACAAACCCGGCAGATGGCGGCGGATGATGTCGAGCAGGCCCTGTCTTTCGAACCCCCTCATTTGTCCTGTTACCAACTCACCATCGAACCCAATACGGTTTTTGCGGTGCGAACGCCAAGGCTGCCGGGGGAGGACGCGGCGTGGGAGATGCAGCGGCAACTCGAAAGCAGTCTGGAGAAAAATGGGTACACGAACTATGAGATATCCGCTTTTGCACGGCAAGGTCGTTCCTGCCAGCACAATCTAAACTACTGGCTATTTGGTGACTATATCGGCATCGGCGCAGGTGCGCACAGCAAGGTGACCCGGGACGATCAGGTATTGCGAACGTGGAAAAAGAAAAATCCAATCCTGTATATGCAAAGTGCCCACTCGACGGAACGGGTGGGAGGTGAGAAGCGGCTTTCATCCGACGAGATCTGCTTCGAGTTCATGATGAACGCGCTGCGCCTGCGGCGCCCGGTTACGGCGTCCCTGTTTCAGCAACGCACCGGTCAACCCTTCAACCGATTCGGCTCCACAATAGCGCAAGCGCAAACTGACGGGCTCTTACAGTTCGATGGGATTCAGATATCGACCACGGAATTCGGCCGCCGTTTTCTCAACGAATTGTTGCAGCGATTCCTGCCGGATCCCGACAACTTGATTTCCCCCTCGCCGTTCACTTGAATAAATAACCTTATGGATACCATTTCAATCATTGCGGTCGCCCTGGGCGCGGCCTGGGCAAGCGGAATCAACCTCTACGCAACGATCCTGATGCTGGGTCTTATGGGCTTAACCGGCTCGATGGATCTTCCGGCCGAGCTAGAGATTCTGGAAAACCCGATGGTACTGATCGCCGCAGGGCTCATGTACTTCATCGAGTTCTTTGCCGACAAGATCCCCGGCGTTGACACCGCCTGGGATGCGATACACAGCTTTATACGCATACCCGCGGGTGCGCTTCTGGCCGGTGCCGCCTTTGCCGAGATTTCACCGGCAGCGGAACTCATTGGCCTGATTCTGGGCGGCACGTTGAGTGCGGGGACGCACTTCACCAAAGCTGGGTCGAGGGTATTGATCAATACCTCGCCGGAGCCCGTGACCAACTGGACCGCATCTATCGGTGAGGATGTCGCTGTAGTTGCCGGATTGTGGACCGCACTCAACTATCCCGTTCTGTTCATCGTTCTGCTCGCGGTTTTCGTGGCACTGGCAATTTGGATCATGCCGAAGCTGTGGCGGGGAATAAAGGCGATATTTGCGAAGATAAGGGGCTGGTTTTCCAAGCATCCATCCGGGCCTTCAGACACCTCCGCAGAGATCGACCGCGGTACGGGAAAGATGGATTAATCATTAATGCTCTGGATAAAGTCTTTTCACATTTTTTTCGTAGTTACCTGGTTTGCGGGTTTGTTCTACCTGCCGCGGCTTTTTGTCTATCACGCCATGGCCGAAGACCGGCAAAGCCTCGAAAGGTTCAAGGTCATGGAACGCAAACTCTTCTTCGGCATCATGACGCCGAGCGGCGTTATCGCTTTGGGCCTGGGCACCTGGCTCTGGCTCGGCTACGGCTTTTCCGGGGGGTGGCTCTACGCCAAGCTGGCGCTCGTGCTCGTGCTGATCGGCTACCATGCCTGGTGCGCAAAGATACTGGTGGATTTCAAGAATGACCGAAACATCCGGTCTCACATCTGGTATCGCTGGTTCAACGAATTCCCCGTGATCGTCCTGTTGGCTTCAATCGTCCTCGTCGTGGTCAAACCATTCTGAATCTTGCCATCGAATCGTGTTTCACGTCGTTCTTTTTGAGCCGGAGATCCCGCCGAATACGGGCAACGTTATCCGCTTGTGCGCCAATACCGGTTGCCACCTGCATCTGATCGAACCACTGGGGTTCGAGGCTGACGACCGGCAGCTCAGGCGGGCCGGACTAGATTATCATGATTGGGCCAGGGTTCTCCTCTACCCTGATTTCCAAACTTTCCTGGATACGGCGGAGACAGGACGGCTGTTTACGCTGTCTACCCGCAACACGACCCTGTACACATCATCCCGCTTCAAGCCGGGCGACGCCTTCGTGTTCGGACCCGAGACCCGGGGCCTGACTGCGGATATCAGGGAGTCGGTTCCCTCTCGACAGCGAATCACCGTGCCCATGGTCCCCGGAAACCGCAGCCTAAATCTGGCAAACACCGTGAGTATCGTCATTTACGAAGCATGGCGGCAGCAGGATTTTAAATAGCACCTCCGTCATTCCGACTTCGGCTCGCGGCTCAACAGACTCTCGACCGCCTGCCCGGCAGACAGATCTTCATAGACGACCTTGTAAACCTGCTCGGTTATGGGCATGTCAACGCCGGCGCGACCGGCCATGGCGTATAGTTCCCTCACCGTCTTGATGCCTTCGACTTCCTGGCCGATATCCTCCAGCACCTCCTGAAGCCCGCGCCCCTGACCCAGGCCGATGCCCGCGCGGCGGTTCCGGGATTGATCATCCGTGCAGGTCAGCACCAGATCACCAACGCCGGTCAGGCCCATGAATGTGCGCGGATTGCCGCCTAGAGCCGCACCCAGTCGATTCATTTCCGCAAGGCCGCGGGTGATTAATGCGGCACGTGCGTTGGCACCAAAGCCCAGCCCGTCGCTGATGCCCGCGGCAAGCGCCATCACGTTCTTGATCGCACCACCGAGCTGTACACCCGCGAGGTCCCGACTGGTATAGACTCGAACGCGATCACTGCGCAACCAGGCGGCAACCGTATTCGCCGTGTGCTCGTCCGGTGACGCGACGGTAAGGGCGGTCGGTAAACCATGAGCCACCTCCCTGGCAAAGCTCGGTCCCGAAACCGCGGCCAGCCCGGCTGTCGGGAACACCTCCAACGCGACCTCGCTCAACAGCATCCGGCGCTTGGGATCGAAACCCTTTGTGCCCCAGCTGATCAGAAGTTTCCGTGTCGGGTCGCAGTGTTCGGCCATGCTTTCAAGGGTGGAACGAAAAGCATGGCTGGGGACGACCACGAGGAAGCGATCGGTAGCGGACACCAGCGATGCGAGGTCGGCGTTGACCCCCAGGTTCGGCGGCAGGGCTAACCCGGGGACGTATCGCACGTTCTCCCGGTTGCGGCCAATCGATTCGACGTGCTCTTTGTGGTAATCCCAGAGCTCTACCGCGTAACCGTTGCGTGCAATCAGGATAGCCAGGGCCGTACCCCAGGAACCTGCGCCCAGTACACCGACGGTCAATGCCTGTGCACTGGTTATCATAAATCCGGAATTGCGGGCTAGTTTATGGTTTCGCCGTTGCCGGGACGGGGGTCGAGAGTGGGCGCGTCTCCTCCGCCGGCTTGATTTTGGGCACCTCTGGACTTGTTTGCATAGAGCATTTCGAAGTTTACCGGGCTGATCAGGAGCTGCGGAAATCCTCCCTTGCTCACCACGTCGGTAATCGCCGCCCGGGCAAAAGGAAGCAGCACGGTTGGACAGGCCACGTTCAGCGCCAGTCCCATTTCTGTATCGCCAAAGCCCTGGATCAGAAACAGCCCAGCCTGCTGCACCTCAACGAGAAACATGGTTTTGTCTTCGGCTTTCGCGTTTGCTTCGATGGTCAATACGATTTCGTAGTGACCTTCCTCATCCAGCCTCTGGTACCTTACACCAAGATTGATATCTATCTTTGGAGTGCCGCCGCCCGCGATTGACTGGGGAGCCATGGGCGATTCGAACGACATGTCCTTGATGTAGACCTGGCGGATATCCAGTGTGGGTGTTGTTTTCTCTTCGGTCATTTTCTCTCGCTCAACTCTTGACTACGGGCAGATTTTCCTTTCGCCATGCCATCATCCCGCCCGAGAGCACATAGACATTTTCGAAACCGCTCTTGAGCAGCAATCTGGCGGCTGATTGAGCCTTGTTCCCGGCCTGACAGACCACGATCACGGTTTTCTTTTTTTGCTTGTCGAGTTTGCCCAACCCCGCCTGCATGGTTTTCAAGGTCATGTTGACGGCGTTTGGAATATGTCCTTTGTTGAAGTCGGTCGGTTCACTCACATCCAGAATCACACTGTCGTTTCGCGTCACCTGGGGCATTTCGAGCGGTGAGACCTTTTTCAGGCCGGAGGCCTGTTGGCGGATCGGATCGAGGACGAGCATTCCCAGCACGACGATCAGCGCGACGAACAGGTACCAGTTGTTGATTATGAATTCCAGGCTCATGTTCAGGTTGTGGATTTAAAAACCGCGGCAGGTTACTCGCAATATGCAGACGATTTCAAGCCTCGTGAGCTTCATTTATGGAAGCAAAATGCCAAACGCATGGATTCGATCAGGCGCAGTATCTGGTCGTCGCTTATTCGGTAGTAAACCTTGTTAGCCACCTTTCTTGACCCCAGGATTTCCTTGTCACGCAGAATGGACAGATGTTGTGAGATATTGCTTTGTGATGTTCCAACCATATCCACCAGATCCTGCACACTGGCTTCCTTCATGCCGCCCAGAATGCAAAGAATTTTCAGGCGCAGCGGATGCGCCATCGCTTTTAGTGATCTTGAGGCGTGTTGAAGATCGGATTCCTTGGCCAGTAATTCCTGTGCGGCTCTGGCACCCGGATTTGTGCGTTCTGCACCGGGTTCTATCATACGGCAATTACAGCTGTCCTAACATCTATAAGAACTACATTATAAAATAATATTACCAAAAAGAGTCAACTACTGGTGACAATTCGTTCATATTCGTGGATTTTCGCAATGCTGGTCAACATTGTGTCGTCGTCCGTCTATGCCTCGGAGGTCACGCAGGCGCAACTGGACGAGTTGCGCGAGCGTATCGATCGGATTACAGCCACGCTCAATCAGGACAAGGCGGAATTGAGTTCTGTACAGAAGGAGCTTGCCAAGGTCGAGAAGACCATGGGGGACCTCAACCACGGCATTCGCCGTACACAAAACGACATCAAGATTAAAACCAGCAAAATCAAAGGATCGGAGTTCGAGATTGCGCAGATCGAAAAGGAAATTATGGTCCTGCGGTCACAACTCAGGAACATCATCGTGGCTTCTTACATCAGCGGCCGCGCGGAGTACCTGAAATTGCTGCTCAATCAGGAAGACCCGGCTCACGTGGGTAGATTTCTGGCTTACTATCGGTATCTCTCCCGTCATCGCGTGACCGACCTGCTGGAGTACGAGAAAACGGTCGACCGCCTGCATCGAGTCAAAACCGAACTTGAATCGGAAAACCAGGAACTAAAAGCGCTCGAGACGGCCCAACTTTCACAGAGGAAAGATCTGACACTGGCCCGCAGCGAACGAGGTGCCCTGGTGGCCGCTTTGGAACAAGGCATAGGTTCAAAGCAGCAGCAGCTGGCCCGGATGAAACAGAATGCGCAGCGGTTGCAGCGTCTGCTGCGGAGCATTGACGGCGCTGTCCCGGATTCGCTTCCCCGAGGCGAACTGAATCAGCGATTCGGTCAAATGCGTGGCAAACTCAATCTGCCGTTGCACGGCGACATCACCGCGCACTTCGGTGAAACTCGCTGGGGGACCGATATTCCATGGCAGGGAATATTCATGGATGCCGCGGAAGGTACCGCGGTCAAAGCCATCTTTTCGGGCCGCGTGGCGTTCGCGGATTGGCTGCGCGGATTTGGGCTATTATTGATACTGGATCATGGCGATGGGTTCATGAGTCTTTACAGCCACAACCAGCTGCTGTTCAAACAGGTCGGAGAATGGGTCGAGGAGGGAGAGTCGATAGCGCTGGTTGGAGCAAGCGGAGGCCTGACGACATCCGGGTTGTATTTCGAGGTGCGAAAAAACGGCGAGCCCCAAAATCCGATGAACTGGTGTAAAGTAGAGTAGACATAGCTGGAGACCACACGATGAACGCAACGGGACGATATATCCTGATCTTGTGTCTGGGATTGTTCACAGGCATTGGGATTACCATGGAAAGATCCGTGTTTGCGGAAAGGGCGGACGTAGCCCCCCTTCCCCTGGATACATTGCGAATATTCACCGAGGTCTTCGGAAAGGTAAAGAGTGATTACGTAGAGTCTGTCGAGGACAAAAAACTACTGGAAGACGCCATCCACGGCATGCTTGCCGGACTCGATCCTCACTCCTCCTACCTGAGCCCTGAATCCTACAAGGAAATGCGGATAGGCACCGAGGGCAAATTTGGCGGCCTGGGGATAGAAGTGACCATGGAAAACGGTTTCGTCAAGGTTGTGGCGCCAATCGATGACACACCGGCGAAGCGTGCCGGGATCAAAGCGGGGGACGTCATCACCCGAATCGACGGTACACCGGTCAAGGGGATGTCTTTGAACGATGCCGTCAAGATGATGCGAGGGGAGCCGGATACCGACATCAAGCTCAGCGTTGTTCGGGAAGGTGAGGCCAAACTCCTGGAGTTCGTGATAACACGGGCTGTTATCCGGATCACCAGCGTCAAGGGATCGATGATCGAACCCGGGTACGTTTACGTCAGGGTTTCACAATTCCAATCCGGCACCGCGGACGCCGTACGCCGTAAACTGAGCAAGCTCAAGAAAGAAGCCGACGGAAAATTGAACGGGTTGATCCTGGATTTGAGGAACAATCCTGGCGGAGTTCTGAACGGCGCCGTGTCGGTCAGTGACCTTTTCATATCGAACGGGGTGATCGTCTCGACGCGGGGGCGAGGCGACGACTCCAAGGTGGAATACACCGCCACGCCCAACGACTATCTGAAAGAAGCGCCGATGGTCGTCCTGGTCAATGGCGGCTCGGCCTCGGCCTCTGAAATCGTAGCTGGAGCCCTCCAGGACCACGGCAGGGCCATAATCATGGGAACGCAAACCTTCGGTAAAGGATCCGTACAGACGATCCTGCCCATCAACAACGGCGCCGCACTGAAAATCACGACGGCAAGGTACTATACGCCCAATGACCGTTCTATTCAGGCGCAGGGGATTATTCCCGACGTGGTCATCGAAGACCTCGAGATTACGAGGAAAGGCACGGGCTCGGACCTGCTGCGGGAGGAAGACCTTCAGGGGCACCTGCAAAACGAAAACGGGGACAATGGGGATAGCGAAGAAGAAAACAACGGCGCGACAAACGGCGCCCCGAGAATAGAAAGTGATTTTCAGCTGCGGGAAGCGCTGAACCTGCTGAAGGGTGTCAATATCGTCCGCAAACAGGCCCGAGGATAGCACCGCTCAGTCACTAGCCCATCGTGTCTGACCCCATTGTCGCTGAAGTTCCATGACAATGCAGACTATCTCCCTCCTCGATCTCTCGTTCGCTTTCGCGCCCGTCGTCATCGTGGTGGGCGTGCTCTACTGGTGGTCGCTTGGCGGCGGAAACGCGGTTTATGCACTGATCCGTATGCTGATCCAGTTGCTCCTCATCGGCTACGTTCTGACCTACATCTTCCAGGCCGACAATGCACTCATCGTTATCGGTGTGCTGACTATGATGCTGCTGGTTTCCAGCTGGATAAGCCTGCGGTCGCTGCAAAAGAAATCAAAACTGGCCTATGCCAAGATTTTGTTCTCGATTTCCATAGGCGGCGTGTTCACCCTCTTACTGGTCACCCAGGCGGTACTGACCCTCGACCCCTGGTTTGAACCCCAGTACGTGATACCGCTGGCCGGGATGATATTTGCGAACTCGATGAACACCGTCAGCCTGGCCGCTGAGCGTTTCGGTTCGGAGAGGAATCAGCATGGTTATATGGAATCGCGGCGTATCGCGCTGCGTGCGTGCATGATTCCCGTGATCAACTCTTTGTTTGCCGTCGGGCTGGTTTCTCTGCCTGGAATGATGACCGGCCAGATCCTGTCCGGGGTGTCGCCGCTGATCGCGGCGCGCTATCAGATCGTTGTAATGTGTATGATATTCGGCTCAGCTGGGATTTCCGCCGTCTGCTACCTGATCCTGATCGAACGCGGTCAGAATCGACAGCGGGAATCGAATCCATAGACTTGCCTGTCAGTCCCACCGTTCGTCTTTTACCTGCACCATGTTCCCCTCGACTCTCACAGCCATCGTCGCCACCGCTTCGTATGCGGGCGGTGCCAGCACTTCACCGGTGCGCAGCGAAAACTTCGCGCCGTGCCGAGGGCAAACGATGGCCTCGCCTTCCAGATCTCCACAGGCCAGTTCACCGCCGTCATGGGTACAAATATCTTCTATAGCGAGCAATTCACCGCCGACGTTAAATACCGCGACTTGCACACCATCGACGTCTACGACCACGTGGCTGCCGGGCACCAAACGATCCGTCGTTGCTACGTCGACCCAGTCTGACAACTACATCAATCCCAGTTCGAGCCTGGCTTCTTCGGTCATCCTCTCCATGGTCCACGGAGGATCCCAGACCAGTTCGACATGGGCCACACTCACCCCTTCGACGGATTCTAAAGTTCGTTCAACGATACCCGGGAAAGTCTCCGCTACGGGACAGCCGGGGGCGGTGAGCGTCATGTCTATGTTGACCGCACCGTCGTCGGCGATATCGACTTTGTAGATGAGGCCGAGGTCATATATGTTGACCGGTATCTCGGGATCGTACACTCCCTTCAGCGCCTCGACGATTTTTTCACCGAGGACATTGTCATCGCCTCCGCCCGGAGGCACATCCTGCAGTCCAGTAGTATCAGACATAGTGATCGATCCCTACTCCAGCATCTCTTTCGTTTTTACCAAGGCTCCGATAAACGCATCCACGTCGCCACGGTTGTTATACAGGCCAAAGGACGCACGCGCGGTGCCGGCGACCCCGAAATGCTGCATCACCGGCATTGCGCAATGATGCCCGGTACGGATTGCCACCCCGTGGTAGTTCATTATGGTGCCGATATCCGATGGGTGCGCTCCTTCCAGCACAAATGATAACACCCCGCATTTCAGCGCAGCGGTTCCAATGATGCGGACTCCGGGGATGTCGAGTATGCACTGGGTGGCATATTGCAGGATGCCGCGCTCGTGCGCTGATATAACGCCGAGCCCAAGTTCCTGAACATATTTCAGGGCCGCCTCGAAGCCGATGGCACCGGCGATATGCGGGGTGCCCGCCTCGAACTTGTAAGGCAGCTTGTTGAACGTGGTTTTTTCGAACGAAACGTACTCGATCATGTCGCCGCCGGCCTGGAATGGCGGCATCTCTTCCAGCAGTGCCTGTTTGCCGTAGAGCACACCCATGCCCGTCGGGCCGTATATTTTGTGTGACGACATGGCGAGGAAATCACAATCCAGATCCTTGACGTCAATCGCGATATGAGGAGCCGCCTGGGCGGCATCTACCAGGGTAACGGCGCCCGCATCGTGCGCCAGCGTTATCATCTGTTTCACCGGATTGATCGTTCCGAGCGCATTCGATACGTAAACCATACCCACCAGCCTGGTCTTCGGGGTCAGCAGCTTTGCGTATTCCTCTAGTATCAGTTCGCCGTCGTCGTTGATCGGTGCAACCCTGAGCACGGCACCCGTCTGTTGGCAAAACAACTGCCAGGGCACGATATTCGAGTGATGTTCCATTTCCGTGATCAGGATCTCGTCGCCTGAACGGATATTCTTTTGCGCCCAGGAATACGCGACCAGATTGATCGATTCCGTGGTCCCACTGGTATAAATGATTTCCTTTACGGAAGCGGCGCCCAGAAACGCCCGGATAGTTTCTCGTGCGCCCTCGTAAGCATCCGTCGCACGCTCGCTCAGTTCGTGCACGCCCCGGTGGACATTGGCGTTATCCAGATAGTAGTAATGTTCGAGCGCCTCGATGACGCTGCTCGGTTTCTGGGTGGTGGCGGCATTGTCGAGATAAACCAGGGGTTTACCGTGCACCTTCTGCTGCAGAATGGGGAAATCCGTCCGGACTCGTTCTACATCGAATCTGTGGATCGGGATAGCGGACGTCATGGCGCTGACTGGATTCAAACGAGTTCCTCCAGTCTTTCCACACCGAACAACTTACGTCCCAGTTCACCCTCGAGATGATCACGAACCGGCGCGGATGATATCCGGTTGATGACGTCGGCGGCGAAAGCGTATGTCAGCATTCCGCGCGCCGTGGTCTCGTCGAGGCCCCTCGACCGCAGGTAGAACATGGCGCTGTCATCCAGTTGGCCGATGGTCGCACCGTGTGAGCATTTGACGTCGTCGGCATAGATCTCCAGCTGGGGCTTGGTATCCACTTCCGCGTGCCCTGACAACAGCAGGTTGCGATTTTGCTGTTGAGCGTCCGTTTTCTGGGCCCCCTCGCGCACGATGATCCGGCCATGAAACACCGCGCGCGCGCGGTCATCCAGGACCCCCTTGTAGAATTCATCGCTCGTGCAATTGGGAACCCGGTGATCTACCTGGGTAAAGTTATCGATGTGCTGCCGCCCGTTGCCTAAATAAACTCCGTAGAGATCGCAGCATGCCCGTTCTTCCTGCAGCACAACGTGCAGATTCGTTCGGGCGATCATCGAGCCCAGTGCAACGTTATTGGACACTACGCGGGCATCGCCGTCCAGTCGCATGAAAACGCCTCCGACATGGAAGGCATCCGCCCCCTCTTCCTGCAGTCGTGTGTGTTCCACGACAGATGCTCTACAGGCAACCAGCTCCGTAACCGCATTGGTCAGATGACTGCGGCCGGCAAGTGAAATATAGCGCTCGATGATGTGCGCCCGGGTGTTTTCGCCCAAGACGAACAGGTTCCGTGGCTGTATGAGCTGTCCGCCCGGTTCGGTGCTGATGAAGACCACTTCGATTGGCTTCTCCAGGTGACAACCCCGGCCGACGTGCAGATACAGCCCGTCTTCGATATATGCCGTGTTGAGATCGGTGAATCCTCCACGATCTTCCGGCATGCAGGCGCCCAGCCACGTCTTGACACCGTCCAGGCCATGGTTCACGGCATCAGCCATGGGCATGGCGTCGACCCCTTGAGGCAGGCCGGTCACATCAGACAACGCCTGCATATAGTGGCCATCGACGTATACGAAGCGGTGAGCACGCAGTCCGGGCAATAAATGCTGCGATAGCCCTTCCGCTCGCCCGGTAGACCCGTCCAGGGCAGCTACCGGGTTGAAGTTCTGCTTCAGTATCGGTCGTATATTGGTATAGCGCCAGTTCTCGTCCCGCAGCGTAGGGAATCCCTTTTCACTGAATCGCCTGGCGCCGGCATCGCGTAGTTGATCGAGCCAGTCCAGCCCGGCGCCGGGCAGCACGAGTGCGTCCCGGGCTGCGACATAGTGTTCGACCGCGGTGGTCAAGCGTCCGCTACCACGGCAACGGGTGCAATTTCGATCCACCCGTAGCCCGCTTTCTCCAGCTCCAGGGCGAGGTCTTTGTCACCGGATTTGACGATCCTGCCGCCTGCAAGTACGTGCACGAAGTCGGGTACGATATAGTCCAGCAGTCTCTGGTAGTGAGTCACCACGATGAAGGCCCGGTCCTCGCTGCGCAGGGTATTGACCCCGTCTGCGACGACTTTCAGCGCGTCGATATCCAGCCCCGAATCGGTCTCGTCGAGGATGGCCAAAGTCGGCTCGATCACCGCCATCTGCAGTATTTCGTTGCGCTTTTTCTCACCGCCGGAGAATCCCTCGTTCACCGAACGGTGCAGAAACTCTTCCTTCATGTCGACGACTTTGATCTTCTCCCTGATCAGCTTGAGGAACTCGACCGCCGCCATCTCGGGCATGCCCCGGTACTTCCGCCTGGCATTCACCGCCGCCTTCATGAGATAGATATTACTTACACCGGGGATCTCGACCGGGTACTGAAAGGCGAGAAAAATGCCCTCGCACGCGCGTTGCTCAACACTCCAGTCCAGCAGGTTCTCGCCGTTGTACAGAACGTCACCCCGGGTGACCTCGTAGCTGTCCCGCCCGGCGAGCACATTGGCCAGCGTGCTCTTGCCGGATCCGTTCGGACCCATAATTGCGTGAACCTCGCCGGGATTGACCTGCAGATCTATGCCGTTGAGTATGGGTTTGCCCTGAACGCTGGCGTGTAGATTATTGATCGAAAGCATCGTATTCATCGTGATAAAACCGTGGCTTGGCGGCACGCAGGGAGGACTAACCCACCGCGCCCTCTAAACTGATTTCCAATAGCTTTTGCGCCTCGACGGCAAACTCCATCGGCAATTCCCTGAACACTTCCTTGCAGAAGCCGTTTACGATCATAGATATTGCGTCCTCTTCCGACAGGCCGCGCTGCTTACAATAAAACAACTGATCTTCGCTGATCTTGGACGTGGTGGCCTCGTGTTCGACCTGGGCGGTGTGATTTTTGACTTCCATGTACGGGTAAGTATGCGCACCGCAGCGGTCTCCGATAAGGAGGGAGTCGCACTGCGAGTAGTTGCGAGCATTTCCGGCGTTTTTAAGAACTTTCACCAGTCCGCGGTAGGCGTTTTGACCCCTGCCTGCGGATATCCCTTTCGAGACGATGGTGCTGCGGGTGTTCTTTCCGATATGGATCATTTTCGTACCCGTGTCGGCCTGCTGCATGTTGCGGGTCAGCGCCACCGAATAAAACTCACCAACCGAGCCGTTGCCCTCGAGAAGTACGCTCGGGTACTTCCAGGTGATGGCGGAACCGGTTTCCACCTGGGTCCAGGATATCTTGGCGTTGTCGCCACGACACGCCCCGCGTTTGGTTACGAAGTTGTATATGCCGCCACGCCCGTGCTCATCACCCGGATACCAGTTTTGAACTGTGGAATACTTGATTTCAGCATCCTTCATGGCCACCAGTTCGACCACCGCCGCGTGCAGCTGGTTTTCGTCGCGCATGGGAGCGGTGCAACCCTCCAGATAACTGACGTAGCTCCCTTCGTCCGCGATGATCAGAGTTCGTTCGAACTGCCCCGTATTCAGGGCGTTGATTCGGAAGTATGTCGACAATTCCATCGGACAGCGCACACCTTTTGGGATATAAACGAAGGAACCGTCGCTGAACACCGCTGAATTCAGTCCCGCATAGAAATTATCACCAGCGGGGACCACCGAACCCAGGTATTCACGGACCAGTTCCGGGTGGTCCTGCATCGCCTCGGATATGGAACAGAAAATGACGCCGGCCTTGGCCAGGGAATCCCGGAAGGTGGTCTTCACGGACACGCTGTCGAAAACGGCATCCACGGCAACTCCGGCAAGCGCTTTCTGCTCCTCCAGCGGTATGCCCAGCTTTTCATACGTTTCAAGCAGTTTGGGATCAACCTCGTCCAAGCTCTTCGGCCCGTCTGTCTTCGGTGCGGAAAAATAGCTGATTCCCTGAAAATCGATAGGCGGGTAGTCAACATGAGCCCAATTGGGCGACTTCATGGTCAACCAGTTACGGTACGCGGCGAGCCGCCACTCGAGCATGAATTCCGGCTCCTCTTTTCTTGCTGAGATCGCGCGGATCACATCCTCCCCAAGCCCCGGAGGCAGCGTATCCGCATCGATATCGGTGACGAAGCCTTCTTTGTATTCCCGACGGACCAGACTTTCGATTTGTGGTGTTGTCGTACTCATGTCATTTCTCGCAAACTACCGGGATTTTTCCCTATACCTGGGTATGATAAACCGAGTTCCAAGAGCGCCGAGCCCCTGACGCAAAGCAGGCTGCGCTCAGGGCAAATAATACCTGAGTAATTTAGTCAGGTATAGCGGTGAAAATGGAAAGTGGGCGAAACTAACCCCGCAATCCCACGGTTTACCTGGAAAACCGGGGACTACCACTGAATATATTCACAGAAAACCGCCGACCATGCCGGTCTCAGCCGTCATTCAGGATCCCGCTGCGGGCTATTCTGCCCGTCAGCGGGAATCGGGCCAGGCCAGGACCAGAAGCACCGCGCCGATGCTCCCGACTGCCCAGCTCAGCAACGGCGCACCGTGGAACATGACGGGAGCGTAACCGTCAAGCGCGCTGACGATAAACGCCGACAGCACGAGTATGGCGCCAACCATACCGACGAATTGACGTCGCTGTCCCGCTGATATCTCGCGGCGCAGCTTCTCGATTTCCGCGGCCTGGCTTTGGTTGGCAAATTCCGCCTCGCTCAGTTTTCGCATCACATCGTACGCCAGAGAGGGCACCTGCGGCAGGATACGGTTCCATTTTGGGAGCTCCTTTTTGATACCTTCCACGAATGCTCTCGGACCGACCTGCCGGTTCATCCAGTCTTCGAGGTACGGTTTGGCGGTTTCCCAGAGATCGAGCTGTGGATACAGCTGGCGGCCCAGCCCCTCAATATTGAGCAGCGTTTTCTGCAGCAGCACGAGTTGCGGTTGTATGGGCATCTCGAAGCGACGCGCAACCTGGAACAGCTGCAGCACAAATCGACCGAATGATATCTCATTGATAGGTTTGGCGAATATGGGTTCACAAACCGTGCGGATCGCCGCCTCGAATTCTTCGACTCGCGTATGGGGCGGCACCCAACCGGCCCGCAGGTGTGCGTCTGCAACCGCGTGATAGTCGCGGTTGAAAAATGCCAGGAAATTCTCGGCAAGATATCGCTTGTCCGAGTCGCTCAATGTGCCAACGATACCAAAGTCCACCGCTCGATATTGACCGTCTTCCGAAACGAAAATATTGCCAGGATGCATATCGGCATGGAAAAAACCGTCGCGAAACGCCTGGGTGAAAAATATTTCAACGCCATTATGGGCGAGCTGACGCATGTCTATGCCCGCTTTTCTGATCGCATCGACGTCGCGTATCGGTATTCCATGAATGCGTTCCATTACCATCACGTTTTGACGGGTGTGTTCCCAATAGACCTTCGGTACGTAGACGATCTCTGAATCGATGAAATTCGCCCTCAGCTGGCTGGCGTTGGCCGCCTCCCGCCGCAGATCAAGCTCATCGTGTATGGTCTTGTCGAACTCCCCCACGACCTCGACGGGCCGCAGCCGCGTGCCCTCGTCCCAGTACTGTTCCGCCAGTCCGGCCAGTGCGTACAGCAGATCGAGATCCCTTTCAATGACTTCGTCGATGTCAGGGCGCAAGACCTTCACTATCACTTCGGTGCCGTCAAGGAGTTCGGCCAGGTGGACCTGTGCTACCGATGCCGCTGCGACCGGTTCTGCATTGAAATTCCGTAGATGATCTTCCAGCGCATCGCCGTAGGCCTGCTCTACCAGCAGCTTGGCCTGGTCCCCGGAGAACGGGGCAACCTGATCCTGCAGTTTTGCTAGTTCCGTTGCCAGATCCTCGTCCAGCAGATCCGGCCTGGTCGACAGTACCTGCCCGAACTTGACGAATACGGGACCCAGCTCCTCGAGTGCCTCCCGCAGCCTGACTCCTCTCGGGGAATCTTCCGCCGGTCGCCACCACCGCCAGGGCAGTAGCCTGAGCACCGTCCGATAGGGGCGGAAAAGGTGGAGCGTATCCACGAACTCATCGAGGCCGTGCCGGATGAAAACACGAGCGATCCTCGAAAGCCTGAAAAGTTGACGCGGATGAGCCATCGTCCGCTATTCGATTCGTTTTCGCAATCGCTTCACGCGCTGTTCCAATCTGTCCACATCTGCCCGCAGGATATCCGTCTTTTCGATGAATTCATCGACGCGCCAATCCGGCGCCAATATCCTGACTTCTTCTACCATGTATTCCCCGACGTCGAGCCGAAACGATTCCGCCGCCTCGCCGATCCATCTGCGAAACCGCCGCGCACCGCGCCCGAATTGATGCGCGGCGACGTCGCCCACGTAGTGGGAAAACAGTTCCTCCAGGTCAATGTCCATTGCATTGAGAATCTTCTGGAAATCCTGTGCAAGCTCCACATCACCCTCGATCGTGAGCTTCTTGTCCATGAAAACCCGGTTATCACGATTCTTTCCTCCCAGCCCGAACTGCAGGAAAGCGAGCGGAGACCCCCTCAAGATGATATCCACCTCGCCCGGCCAGTCTTCCCGAACCTGCAGACCTTCCTCGCCGGGAACAATAAAGATCGCTTTGTCGACGACCCCGATGTCCATCTTGAAAACCTTTCCCCGCAGCGGGGAAAGCCTTTTTACGGTGTCCGGATCAAGCCTGAGCAGGCGGTTTCCGGCGCGCTCGAGTACCTCGGTGATCATGGCCGTTGCGTCAACAGGACTGCTCCATCAAAACTTGTACCCGGTGTGCACCGCTACAACGCCCCCTGACAGATTGCTGAAATCAACGCGTTCGAATCCCGCCCGCTCCATCATTTCCTTGAGTTCGGCCTGGGGAGGCTGCTTTCTTATCGATTCCACAAGATACTGGTAGCTGTGTCGATCTTTTGCCACCAGCCTGCCAAGTCCAGGGATCACGGTGAAAGAGTAGGCATCATAGAGCGCTCTCAACAGGCCGGTGGTAGGACGGGAAAATTCGAGGACGACCAGCTTCCCGCCCGGCCGAAGACAGTTAAACATCGATGCCAGCGCGCGCTCCTGCCGGGTGACGTTGCGCAAACCGAAACCGATGCATATGAAGTCGAAAGCTGCCGGGGAAAACGGTAGGCACTCGGCATCCGACTGTACGAAGTACACATTGCCGATGTTGCCCGAATCGACTGTGCGTTCTCGGCCCTTTTCCAGCATGGCGCTATTGATATCGGTTACGGTCACCGAACCCGTCGGACCCACCTTCTTGATCAGAAGCCTGGCAAGATCGCCGCTGCCCGAGGCAACATCCAGGACTTGGTCACCCGGGTGGACCCCGCTCAGTCGCACGGCGAAATCCTTCCACAAACGGTGGGCACCCAGCGACATCAGGTCATTCATCACATCGTAGCGATCGGCAACGGATTCGAATACCTCACGCACGAGTCCGGCCTTTCGATCCGCGGACACCTGCTTGAATCCGAAATGGGTGTTGTCTTCAGCCATCCGCCATCGCCGCATCATAGGGTTGAGGCCCGCGCTGCTTTCCTGCATCTTCCAACCGCCGGAGATAGTCGTGCCAATATTTCGACTTGTTCTTGCCGAGGTCGTACAGGGTATCCCAGGAATAAATCCCCGTATCGTGGCCATCATCGAACCTGAAAACGATCGCATAGGTTCCCACCGGATCTATTGCATCGATGTTTACGTTCTCCTTTCCGATCTGCAGCACTTCCTGACCCGGTCCATGACCCCGCACTTCCGCCGAGGGCGAGTAGACCCTCAAATACTCGCAGGGCATTTCGAAATGGCAACCGTCATCAAAGGTCACTTCCAGAATGCGGGACTTTTGATGCAGCTTGATGTCGGTGGGTCGGGCCCTACTCGCCATGGTTTGCTCCTTCACTCGTTGAGCCATTCGGCTACCGGATTTGAAAAATAGCTCAATATGCCGTCGGCGCCGGCGCGCTTGAATGCAATCAGGGATTCCAGCACGGTGCTGCGATAGTCCAGCCAGCCGTTTCCAGCCGCGGCGCACAGCATCGAATACTCGCCGCTGACCTGATACACGTACGTCGGCATCTGGAACTCATCCTTGACCCGGCGGACCACATCCAGATAGGGCATTCCGGGTTTGATCATGACCATGTCGGCGCCTTCTTCGATATCCAGCGCCACCTCCCTCAAGGCTTCATCGGAATTGGCCGGATCCATTTGATAACTGTATTTGTTGCCGGACCCAAGCATGCCGGACGAACCCACGGCATCCCGGAACGGCCCATAAAAACTTGACGCGTATTTAGCGGAGTAGGCAAGGATCCGAACATTCGCATACCCCTCCTGTTCCAGTGCCGCCCGAATCGCGCCGATTCGACCATCCATCATGTCCGACGGCGACACCACCTGTGCTCCGGCCTTGGCATGGGACAACGCCTGTCGGACCAGCACCGACACCGTCTCATCGTTGGTCACGTATCCTGCTTTATCGATCAGACCGTCCTGGCCATGGCTGGTATAGGGATCGAGTGCGATATCGGTAATGACCCCCAATTCAGGGACCGCCTCCCTGAGGGCGGACACCGTCCTCTGAACCAGGCCATTTAAGTTATAGGCCTCTTCCGCCTGGTCTGTTTTCTTTTCGGGAGTAACCACGGGAAACAATACCACCGCCGGAACACCGAGATCATGCACGCGCCGTGCTTTTTGAACCAGCCGATCGATGCTCAAGCGATCCACATCCGGCATCGATGGGACCGGCTCGGCGGCATCGCGCCCCTCCATGACAAATAAAGGCTGAATCAGATCCTCGGGACCGAGCCTGTTCTCCCGCATCAGATCCCGGGAAAACTTGTCGCGGCGCATGCGCCGCATTCGTATAGACGGAAAACCGGGTATGGAAATTTCGGGCATGATATAAGACTCTTGTATCCGGTGTATCCGGAAGATTCGACGAGATGTAATTGTAATTTACCCGAAAACCCTGCGGCTGCACACTGCGGGACGCCGCTTGTATCGCTTCAACAATGTGAATATGGGAAAATGTTCGCTTTAATAAAAATTCAGGCCATGATACCGGATTTTACAGAGTCGGAACTCGACACGGTGCAAACGCTGTCGCAGCAGAGATTCAGACGGGAGATCCAGCTGCGCCGGGCGGACGCCGAGCTGCGGCTGGGCACGGACCCGCAGGAACTCACCGAGTGTCCCACGTTGTTCTTCAGGGAACGCGACTGCAACTTTGCCATTTTCAAAACAGGCTTCAGCGAGTATCGATGCCAGTTTTTCTATAATCCATCGGATCAGTACGGTACCGGACACACGCACTACAACGACCTGACCGAATGCGTCGCGGCTCTCCTGCAGACCCAGGCGGATCATGCGCGCGAGACCCAGGGCGTTGCGTCGGGCGCCACCGGCGAAAATCTGCTGTAACTACACCTTTACCCAAGGATCATCATGACAATAAAAAACGCGTTTTATGCCCAGTCCGGCGGTGTCACCGCCGTAATCAATTCCAGTGCATGCGGCCTTATTCAGACGGCGCGCAAATTTCCCGACCGGATTGGCACGGTATTTGCGGGCCGTAACGGCATCATCGGTGCCCTGCAGGAGGAGCTGATCGATACCGGTCAGGAGAGCGATGAAAGCATCGCGGCGCTTCGCTGCACACCGTCCGGCGCTTTTGGCTCCTGCCGGTACAAGCTGAAAAGCCTGGAGCAAAATCGCCGGGAGTACGAACGCCTGATCGAGGTATTCGAGGCGCACGATATCGGATACTTCTTTTACAACGGGGGCGGCGACTCCGCCGATACTTGCCTCAAGGTCTCGCAGCTGTCCGAGACCCTCGGCTACCCTATCCAGGCCATACACGTGCCCAAAACCGTGGACAATGATCTGCCCATAACGGACAACTGCCCGGGTTTCGGGTCCGTCGCCAAGTACGTGGCCGTATCGACCCTAGAAGCGAGCTTCGATGTCGCCAGCATGGCAAAGACCTCGACCAAGGTATTCATCGTTGAAGTGATGGGCCGCCACGCCGGCTGGATCGCAGCCGCAGGCGGGCTCGCGTCAAGCGACGAGACGCATGTACCCGTGGTGATTCTATTCCCCGAGATTGAGTTCGATCGTAAAAATTTCTGCCGGCGTGTAGATGAACTGGTCCACAGTGACGGCTACGCATGCGTTGTCGTGTCCGAGGGCGTGCGGGACCGGAACGGGAAATTTCTCTCTGATCAGGGTTTAATCGATGCATTTGGCCATGCGCAGCTCGGCGGCGTCGCTCCGGTCGTGGCGAGCATGGTCAAGCAAGATCTGGGTTACAAATACCACTGGGCCGTGGCCGATTATTTGCAGCGAGCCGCCCGTCACATTGCATCCGCTACGGATGTCGAACAGGCCTATGCTGTGGGCAAAGCCGCGGTGAAGATGGCCCTGGACGGCGCCAACTCGGTAATGCCCGCGATTATCCGGACATCCGACGATCCCTATGAATGGGTCATCGAGGCGGCAAAGCTGGATGAAGTCGCCAATGTGGAGAAGATGATGCCCAGGGACTTTATAACGGACGATGGGTTTGGCATTACCGATACCTGCCGTCGATACCTCGAACCGCTGATCCAGGGCGAGGACTATCCGAGCTACCACCGCGGATTGCCAAGCTATGCGCGCATGAAAAACGTCCTGATTGGCAAGAAACTGTCGGCCTTCGAGATATGACGCTGCAAAAAGCCCAGGAGTTGCTGCAGGACCAGGTCGACTTCGGAGGATTTTACAATCGCAACGCTGCCCGTCTGATACTTGCTGAGGTACAGCGTGAACACGGACAGACGGCGGCAGACAAACTCATTCGGGATTTGAATCTGGAAACCGTGTTCGGATTCGAAACCGGCACGAAATTCGAACCGCGTTAGCCCACATGTTGCAGGTCAGCAACTCACCCTGCTCAGCTCATCAGGGTGCCATCTGTCAGCGGCAGGTGTGCGGAATGTGAGAGTCGCCCATTGGGTCCGGCCCACCAGGTTCACACACGAACCCATTGACGTGAATCGGTAAATCACTGATCACGACGTCGACGCCGTCATGCTGCGGGGTCATCTGCATGGTCTTGCCATCGAGGTCGGCATCACCCAGATTCCGAAAAGTAATCGTAACGACCCCGTCAACATCGGTGTTGACCAGGCTGACGAATTCCGTTTCCGTTATATTTTCGCCGCAGCCCCACTGGTTAGCTGACACGGTGAACCCCGGCTCGGACAATTGATAGATTTCAGACACTACCTCCCGGCACTGGCTCAGCGCCAGTATCCCCTCAGTCACCCGACTCCTCACCACGTAGCTTGTGTACACCGGGATTGCGATGGCCGACAAAATCCCAATGATGCCTACAATTATCATCATTTCGACAAGGGTAAAGCCACGAATAAAGTGCTTCACAATACCCTTACCCCACTTGCCCACACAATATTAAGTCTAGCCCGTTTTTCATCAAATAGAACCCGACCCGCACCGTCACAGGGAATCCTGATGAAATATGCGGATTAACCCGCCAGAAAACAAAAAAAACCCCGGCGGTGCCGGGGCTTTGGTCTTTAATGCTTGCAATGCTTAAAAAGCATCCATAGCCGCCTGGTGAGAAATGCGGGTTAACCCAGCAACGGCGCTATAACCAGTGAAACAATGGCCATGACGTTGATCAGGATGTTCATCGAGGGGCCCGAGGTGTCCTTGAACGGATCACCTACGGTGTCGCCGACAACCGCCGCACCGTGAGTATCAGAACCCTTGCCGCCATAGTTGCCCCGTTCGACGTATTTCTTGGCATTGTCCCAGGCACCGCCGGCGTTGGCCATGGTGAGAGCAAGCAGCACGCAGCCCAGCAGCGCGCCGCCCAGCATGCCGCCCAGTGATTCGGCACCCAGGATGAAACCTACCAGCACGGGAGCCGAAACGGCTAGTACGCCGGGCAGGACCATCCTTTTCAGTGCGGCGTCGGTCGCTATCTCCACGCACCGCGCGTTGTCCGGTTCGGCCTTACCCTCCAGCAAGCCCGGTATCTCCTTGAACTGGCGGCGGATCTCCTTGATCATATCGAACGCCGCGTCACCGACGGCCGTCATGGTCAGGCTCCCGACCAGGAACGGGAAGATGCCGCCGATGAACATGCCGATCAACACCATGGGGTTGCTCAATTCCAGGGAAAAACCGTCGATATTGTTTGCCACGGTTTCGATATAGGCTGAAATGATGGCCAGTGCCGCGAGGCCGGCGGCGCCAATGGCGAAGCCCTTGCCGATGGCTGCAGTGGTGTTGCCCAGTTCGTCCAGCGAGTCGGTGATCTTGCGGACCTCCTCGCCCATCCCCGACATCTCGGCAATACCGCCGGCGTTGTCCGCAACCGGGCCGTAGGCATCGATGGCCATGGTGATGCCGACCGTGGCGAGCATGCCGACGGCGGCGATGCCGACGCCGTAAAGACCCGCGAGCTGGCTCGATACCAGAATGATCATGCTCAGGGTCAGCATGGGAATGACCACGGATTCCATGCCCACGGCCAGGCCGCCGATGATGACGGTAGCCGGGCCGGTTTCACCAGCCTTGGCAATCTTGCGGACCGGTTTACCCGCGGTGTAATACTCGGTAACGAGGCCGATGATAATGCCGCCGACGGCACCCACCAGCATCGATCCCCAGACTCCCAGCGACACACCCATTGCCAAAACCATGACCAGTGCCGCTCCGATGAAAATCACCGAAGCGCCTATCGTACCGATTCGCAGGGCCACTTCGGGAGACTTCGCACTATATTTTCTGACCAAGGCAATTCCGGCTATCGAACACAACAGTCCCAGCGATGCCGCCGCCAGTGGCAGGAACATCAGCGTGGAACGTGCGCCCAGATCTTCGAGCATGGCCATGCTCAGCGTCGATGCGATCGCGATGGTTGCGATCATGGCACCGCAGTAAGACTCGAATATATCCGAACCCATGCCCGCCACGTCGCCGACGTTGTCACCCACGTTGTCCGCGATGACGCCCGGGTTGCGCGGGTCGTCTTCCGGGATGCCGGCCTCGATCTTGCCGACGAGATCGGCGCCGACATCGGCGCTCTTGGTAAAAATCCCGCCGCCGACACGCGAAAACAGCGCAACCGAGGATGCCCCCATACCGAAGCCGTGAATGACGTGCGCGGTCTCCGGATCGCCACCGAATATGAGGTAGAGCAGGCCCAGTCCCAGCAGACCCATCGACGCCACGCAAAGCCCCATGATGGATCCGCCGAAGAATGCGACCGTCAACGCGGTGGCCTGGCCTTCTTCACTGGCCGCGGTAGTCGTCCGGACATTTGCCTTGGTCGCGGTGTACATACCGATGTAGCCGGCGCTGCCGGAACACAACGCCCCGACAAGAAAGGCGAACGCGGTGCTGAAACCCAGTGGTGACAGAATTATCGCCAGAAGGACCACGGCGATAAAGATGCCCAGAATCTGATATTCCCGACGCATGAACACCATCGCGCCCTTGTGTATGGCATCGCCGATATCCGCGATTTTACCGGTTCCCCCCGGATACTTGAGTACTATACCGAATATCCGATACGCGGCGTAAAGGCCAAAGCCGCCCAGAATCATCGGGATCAAAGCCTCGACAGACATGAAATTCCCCTTTTCTTAAGTATTTTCAGGATCCCTATCCGCCAGAATAGGGAAAAACGTTAGAAATCTTTTGATTTTGCGCGGAACCCTCATCCGCGGGGGCCGTATCATACCTGACTTTTCAGGAGCTTCAAGCAAATAGCGCCGGCTGGTCCAGGCGCGGTGGCCTCACCGGGAGAAATCAGCATTACCATCAGGACGTTCCCGTAACCGGATTTGATCATTGGACGCCGGGTTTTGGATACGTGGTGCTGCTGATATCGGCGGCATCGATGTCCCAGCGCAGCAGATCAGACCGGTAATTTCCCGTTTTTCTTGCAATAGCGGCGACGCCGAGATTGAGTATATTTTTACTCACGGAGCGGGCTGGAACGTCATTGACCAGCGCATACGCGCGACAGGGCAGGCCCTCGCTTACCTCGACCAGCTCAAAGCCGGTGTACTCATTGAACAACGCCTGGAAGCCACCCGCCATGTACCTGAAGAAATCCCACGGCAATTCGTGGGTAGGCCAGGCCGGGTGAGTCGAGACAAAGACATAGCCACCGAATTTCATCACCTTGTTCAACTCGAGCACGACTTTCCACGGGAACATCAGGTGTTCAAAAACGGACACCGTGTAAACCAGGTCAAACTCTTCTCGGTCCAGGTAGTTCGAGAGCCGGTGGCAATCACCGACGACATTTACGCCTTCTCCAGGGTGAATGTCGAAACCGACATATTTCCTGCGATGCGAAAAAACATCCTGGCGTGTAATGCCCGAGACGTTCCGCGATCCAAGTTCGAGGACTGCCGGTGATTCGATCCCGCGGCCCAGTTCGATGAATCGACCAAAAATCTGGTGGTAGGGGTCGGTCTTCGAATTCTTGACGAAAGGCGCATGCAGGACGTCCATCAACCGGAAGTATTTCATTGACAGGCCGAGCTTGAAGCGCTGGAGCGCGGTTTGTTGCGTCAAACCACCTTACCTTTCTTTGCCCTGGGGTGTGCCTTGTCATAAACACGGGCCAGGTGCTGGAAATCGAGATGGGTGTATATCTGCGTGGTGCTGATGTTCGCATGGCCTAGCAGTTCTTGTACCGCTCTCAGCTCACCGCTCGATTCCAGAACGTGAGTAGCAAAACTGTGGCGCAGCATGTGCGGGTGCACCGCCGTATCCAATCCTTGTTTCCTGGCCCAGTACTGGATGCGCTGCTGCACCGCGCGGGTACTGATCCTGCTTCCCCTTGCCGTTACGAACAGCGCCTGTTCCTCCAAACCCGCCATCTCCGATCGAATCGGCAGCCACGCCCTGATTGCCGCCACGGCATATCGGCCCACCGGCACCTCCCGCTGCTTGTTTCCCTTGCCCGTAACTCTTACCGAGGCGTTCCTCAAGTTAAGAAGCGGCAGATCGAGTTCCACTAATTCCGACAATCGAAGTCCTGACGAATAGAACAGCTCCATCATGGCTCGATCCCTGATCGCCAGCGGCTCCTTGCCATGCACCGCGACCAGGAGGTTTACCTGATCGACACTCAACGCCTTGGGCAGCCGCTTGTCGGATTTCGGTGCCGCGGTCCCGGAAAACGGGTTTGTTTTTACCTGCTTGTTGCGCAGCAGATACCGAAAAAAACCGCGTGACGCTGACAGGGCGCGCTGGATGCTCCGTGCCGAAAGACCCTGTCTCCTGAGATCGCTGGCAAATCGTCGTGCGCCGTGCGGGCTGACATCTCCCCAGTCATTTATATCAATGCCGGAACAGTAGCGTGCGAGCTTAACCAGGTCCCGCCTGTATCCCGCCTCCGTGTGTATAGACATCCTGCGCTCGACGCGGACGTGATCCAGGTAGCGCTCGACCATCCGCTGAGCATTTGGCGACATAGCAGATTTAGCCGTTGGCGATCCGCGTGACGGTGGCGCCAATGAGTTCGCCCAGCCTGTCGAGATAGAAAGTGCCGTGTTCTGCCGTAAACCTGTCCTGTCTCGGCGAGCCGAGGGCGAGAATCCCGCAGGGACGTTTGCCTCCCAGCGGAATGAATACGGCTGATGCGACATCGGCCTCCTCGCCAAACAAGAAAGCCCTGGCCGACGGGGTGATCTGATTGTCGCATACACTGCGTCCACGATTCACGCGGTGATAAAGGTCGGCGAAATCCGGCGATCTGGGATCCACGTACTCAGCCCGGTCACCGCGTTGAGCAGTGATGCGGAAACTCACGTACTCCACGCTAAACAGCTCCTTTATGAGTTGGGATACGGAATCCAGGGCATCGTCGATGTCCCTGAATCCAACGACTTCAACGGCGATACGATGCAGCCGCTCGGCCACCCGCTCGTTTTCCCTTGCCGTCTGGACCAGGGCGTAAAGTTGCTCCTGTTCTTTCCTGTGCCTGTCGCGCAGTACCGATACCTGCCTTTCAATCAGGGACACGACCCCGTCACCTTCCATGTGCGGTATATCCAGTTCGGCGAGCAATTGCGGGTGCTGCAGAAAAAAATCATTATGATCCCGCAAGTAGGCAACAACTGTATCAACATCTATCGAAGGTTTGCCGTCCCCTTGTGGTTCTTTTTCTTCCATCTGCTATTCCAGTTCGATTTCACCTTGGTATACGAAGGTTGCCGTACCCGTCATCGACACGGGCTGCCCCGGACCCGGCCATTTTACGGTTAAAACTCCTCCACGCAATTCCACCTTCACTTCCTCGTCCAGCATCCCCCATTGACGGCCCGCGACAACGGCGGCGCACGCGCCACTGCCGCATGCCAGTGTTTCTCCCGCACCTCGCTCGTAGACCCTCAGTTTTATTCCACTTCTATTCACCACCTGCATGAATCCGGCATTGACCCGTTCGGGGAAGAGGTGGTGAGATTCCATGAGGGGTCCAATTCTCTCGACCTGGGCAGTTTCGATATCGGCCACCAACTGCACCGCGTGAGGATTGCCAAGAGCCATTGCAGCGATACGCACTGAACCGCCGTTGATGCCGATTTTGTACTCATTGCTCTGCGCGTCCGCAAGAAAAGGAATTCGGTTCGGCTCGAACTCCGGCACGCCCATATCCACCGTAACATCATCGTCGCCGTCGATGTGCAGCTCCATACGGGCACCGCTCGTAAGTACCCCGATTGATTGTCTGTCTGTGAGGCCCTGCCGCCGCACGAAAACGGCGAAGCATCTTGCGCCGTTGCCACATTGCTCGACTTCTCCGCCGTCTGCATTAATGATCCTGTAGTTGAAGTCCACGCCGGGATCGGCCGGCTCTTCGACCAGCAAAATCTGATCGCAGCCTATTCCACGCTTCCTGTCCGCCAGCAGCCGGGCGCGTTCCGGAGTAATGTCGAAACGCTGATTGATATGGTCTATCACCACGAAATCGTTGCCCAGACCGTGCATCTTGGCGAATTGCAGTTTCATTATCTTCTAACTGATCCGGCCCCAATGAAACTCGTGTATAGTTGGATTGTCGAGCGGATCCCAATGCCCACGAACAAGTCTATCAGATCTCGATTCAATCAACTCAAGTCCCATCCCCGCTGGATCCGGATGCCGCTGGGTATCTTCCTCGTCTTGGGTGGTATTTTTGGAGCGCTCCCCGTGCTCGGTTTCTGGATGCTGCCGCTGGGCTTGATCCTTCTGTCCGTTGACTTTCCATGGGCGAGGCGTGCTTTGGCCCATTTGAAGCTGTGGTGGCGGCGCATCAAGAACCGTTTCAGGCAATATTCCGGAAAAGATTCCGCGTTCCCGGACACTGGCGGCGCCGGGCAGACCGTCACGAACGCCGATAAAAAGGAATCATCCAGCGACTAACCCGCATATAGGTCCCGGCGGGGCGCCGCTCCTATGTAAAATTCGCGGTATCCAAGAACCATTGTAGGAGGCACGCCTCGCGCCGATTTTTCGCGGCGGGGCGCCGCTCCTACAAATCTCGTCCGGTGCATTTATTTTGTAGGAGGCGCGCCTCGCGCCGATTTTTCGCGGCGGGGCGCCGCTCCTACAAATCCTGTCCGGTGCATTTATTTTGTGGGAGGCACGCCTCGCGCCGATTTTTCGCGGCGGGGCGCCGCTCCTACAAATCCCGTCCGATGCATTTATTTTGTAGGAGGCGCGCCTCGCGCCGATAGCTGAAATGTATTTAGCCCGCTTTTCTCACCAGGCGGCTAGGGATGCTTTTTATGCATTGCGAACATTTTAGAAACGCCTATCCCGGCGCTGGCTCTTCCAGACCCGAAAGGTAGCCGCACCAGTCCTCGCCACCTCCACCGCTTGCAATGAACCATGGATTGAGTATCGATTCCTTGCTGTAGAGCAATGGCGCTCCCTTGCAGTCGGTGACCGTTCCGCCCGCCACCATCAGAACGCAGTGAGCCGCCGCCGTATCCCACTCGCTGGTGGGTCCAAGCCTCGGGTAAACGTCCGCCTTGCCTTCGGCAACGATGCAGATCTTCAACGCACTGCCCATGCTTGTCAGATCGTATCCTCCGCATTTTCTTTCGACCTCGGCGAGAAATTTTTCCAGGTTGCCTCGACCATGAGAACGGCTCGCCACGATCGTCGGAGCGCCGCCGCTGAAACATCTGGTCTGAATAACGCTAGGTTGCTCATCAGCGCGCCGCCTGAACGCAGTGCCACCCGCCCATGCCCAGTGTGTGAGCTGCTGCACCGGTGTGTGGACGACTCCCAGCACCGGCTGCCGCCGGCTGATTAGCGCGATGTTTACGGTGAACTCACCGCGGCGGCCTATGAATTCCTTCGTACCGTCGAGCGGATCGACCAACCAATAGTGTGTCCAGCCATGGCGATGATGGAAAACGTCGGCAGGTGATTCCTCGGACAACATGGGAATATCCGGATCGAGTCTGCCAAGTTCCTCCTTGATCAATGAGTGCGCAAGGCGGTCCGCGGCTGTTACCGGTGAACCGTCGTTTTTGGTATCCACGTCGAAACCGCGATCATAGACTTCGAGTATGCGTTCTCCGGCTTTTGCTGCGATGCCGGTAACAGCGCCTGCGTAATCTTCAAGCCTCTCCGTTTCCATCGTATTCAAATCCTCATCTCTTCCTGAAGCAGATACAACGCTGCGATGCTTCGTGCCTCGACGAAGTCCGCCCGCTGCAATAATTGGTCAAGGTCTTTCAGCCGCCAGGGAACGACCTCGATTTCCTCCGGTTCATCGCCCGGCAATTTGCGACGATACAGATCGGTTGCCAACACGACGTGTGTCCGGTAGTCCGAGTAGCCGGGCGCCACGGACAACACCCGCAGCAGCTTCAACTCGTTGGCGCCATAACCGATTTCTTCCATGATTTCGCGGTCGGCCGCCCGCTCTGGGGTCTCCCCCGGATCGATAACCCCCTTGGGGAAGCTGGTTTCATATCGCTCCATACCGGCAACATATTCCCGGATAAGAAATACAGTTTCGTTGTCGAGCACCGGAATGACCAGCACCGCGCCCTGGCCGGGGCTGCGCAGGCGCTCGTACTCGACCTCGTTGCCGTTGTCGAAGCGCAGCCCGACCTGTTCCACCCGAAACAATCGGGTTTTCGCGATGATGCGGGAATGGGTGACCTCAGGTTTCAGGGCATTATCTCTGCAAAAGAATGGATCGCGTCGAATTCCTGAAAATCCTTTACAGCCGCACCCGAATCGGGTTGTCTTACCCCCAGCAGGTGGCTTACGCCGAACTCGCGCGCGGAGCTAAGCACATCCGGATTGTCATCGATGAACAGGGTTCGAGATGGATCGAAATCGTGCCGCCTGCGAATTTCGACCCAGAATGAAGTATCTTCTTTTGGTACCCCGTAGTCGTGCGCACAGATGATCTCGTCGAAATAGCCGCCCAGTCCGGTCTGCGAAAATTTCACCTCTATTGCCTTCCTGTGCGCGTTGGTAACAAGATGAAGTGCATCGACCACTTTTCTCAGCCAGACGAGAAAATCCACTACCTGCGGTCTCAGGCTTACGAGGTGGGCGCTGTTCGATTTCATCTGCACGATGTCGAGATCCAGCGTATCCGACCAATAATCGGCGCAATACCAGTAGATGGTTCCACGTACGGCGCGCATTTTAGGATAGACCCTCGACTTCGCCTCTTCCAGCGTGACGTCATGCCTGGCAGCGTAGCAGGCTGGGACATGGTCACGCCAAAACCAGTTGTCGTAGCGCAGGTCCAGCAGCACGCCGTCCATGTCCAGCAACACCGTATCGATATCGGACCAATCGATCAACGCCGCCGGGGATTTGTCCGGGCTATTTGTTGGAATGGTCATCTTTCTCCGTCTGCCTGAAATAGTTCATTGCCAGTTCGACGTAATGTTCAGGAATCGACTTGATCATGTCGATTTCTTCCTGATCGAGTGGCCTGATGCATCGCGCGGGCACGCCGCCCCACAGTTCTCCGGAGGGGACCGTTTTACCCGGCGTTACCAGCGCCCCGGCGGCCACCATGGCCCCGCTCTGGACAACGGCATCGTCCATGACGCATGCTTTTATTCCCACGAACGAGCCGTCCTCCAGAGTGCACGCATGCACTACGGCCATATGTCCCACGGTTACGCTGTCGCCTATGTAGGCGCCCTGCCCGGTACTGGAAACATGGATGATGGTGCCATCTTGTATGTTCGTACGCTGCCCGATCCGGATCTCGTTGATGTCTCCTCGAGCCACAACCCCAAACCACAGGCTCGATCTGGCTCCAATGACGACATCCCCAATCAGTGATACCCCGGGTGCTACATAAGCGGACCGGTGCACCTTTGGACGGATATTTTTGTATCTTATAACAGGCATCTTTTCTCTCCGGGGTGTCAACCGTTACTATCCCATACCTGGAAGGCATTAC
>Ga0209567_10000068_pt1 | contig 47209 bp, 44 predicted proteins | sample COG_12_FD_184756 | JGI IMG/M metagenome (GOLD analysis project Ga0209567, IMG submission 184756) | Pelagic marine sediment microbial communities from the LTER site Helgoland, North Sea, for post-phytoplankton bloom and carbon turnover... | ecosystem: Environmental > Aquatic > Marine > Neritic... | reverse complement strand
TTCTTTTGCTTTAAATGCAAAGTCATCCAAGATTTCAATGATATCATTATCAAGGTATCTTGTTTTTCGAACGTCTAGTTCTAAAAATGTTTCTCTCGGCAGGCTATCCAACTCCTTCAAAATGGCACCCTTGTTAAAGAAAGTAACTTCCTCTGCAAGCGTTATTTTGATTCTATGTTTGCCATTGCTTATATCCTCGATATGAAGAAAATGAGAATTTTGATAGCTCTTGATTAAAATTACCACAATTCCCACAGCAAGTCCAAGGCCAATGCCTATAAGCAAGTCGGTAAATATAATTCCTAAAACAGTAACCGTAAACGGAATGAACTGCTTCCAACCTAAGTCATACATCTTTTTGAATAGGGCAGGTTTAGCAAGCTTATAACCAACAATGAATAAAATGGCTGCCAGAACTGAAAGAGGTATCATGTTCAACAGTCTGGGGATGAGAATAACAGAGATTAAAAGAAAGAAACCATGAATGATTGCAGACATTTTTGTTCTTCCTCCTGACTGGATATTTGCAGAACTCCTTACTATTACCTGGGTAATTGGCAAGCCTCCGATAAGCCCTGAAATAATATTACCGGTCCCTTGAGCCAAAAGCTCTTTGTTAGTAGGAGTAACTCTTTTTCGAGGGTCCAGTTTGTCTGTAGCCTCAACACATAAAAGGGTTTCAAGACTTGCTACCAAAGCAATGGTAAAGGCTGTGATCCATATTTCCGGTCTAGCTATAACCTGAAAATTTGGAAAACTAAATTGACCTAAAAACGATTCAAACGTATCCGGGATGGGTACACTAACCAGATGATCTGAGGAGATGAACCACATGGAACTATCTTTTGTTAAATTATAAAATAGTATCCCCACAAATACAGCTACTAAGGGTCCTTGAATTAGTTGAAAAATTTTGGCCTTCTTGGTAAGAAATTTATCCCAAAGAACTAATATTCCAAGGGAAAGAAATGCTACCACGGTAGCGCCTGGGTTAATAAAATTCAGGGTATTAAATATCTCAGAGATTGTATTTTCTCCATCTATCTGTAAAAATGCAAAATCACCTTCCGGGTCTGCATCGTATCCAAAAAAGTGAGGAATTTGTTTAAGAATAATAATTATACCAATACCTGTGAGCATTCCTTTAATCACAGAAGATGGAAAATAATAGCCTATAATTCCGGCCTTAAGAACACCAAATATTATCTGAATTGCACCGCCCAAAACCACAGCTACCAAGAAGTTCTCATAACCTCCTAGGGCACCAATTGCAGTTAGAACAATTGCCGCAAGACCCGCTGCAGGCCCGCTCACACCAATCTGGGAACCACTAAGAGATCCTACTACAATGCCTCCTACAATACCAGCAATAAGCCCGGAAAATAAGGGCGCACCGCTCGCCAATGCAATTCCTAAACACAATGGAAGTGCAACAAAAAATACAACAATACTCGACGGAATATCGTTTTTCAAATATCTTAACATAGTTAAAAAGTATATTTCCTTTAATAAATTATTAAAGGTTGATTAGAAATTAATTTTTAAATGGATTTATGCTTGTTTGATTAATAATTCCGGTGGAGGTAATGGAATTTCAATTGCATGAGAAGAAATAATTATCCCCAGTTGATCTGAAAGAAATCTTCTTTCGTTTGGAGAGATGTGTATTTGTGCTATAAAATATTCAAGTAATGTTTTTTCTTCACTGTCGTCTTTCTTACCCTGTTCTTGTTGTTCTTCTTCATTTAAGTTTACAGAAATAAAAATGCCCTCTTCATTACTTACCAGTGAAATAATAGGCGGTGCAAATACTGCGAAGAGCCATATGAAAATAAGTGATGTTAAAATGGAAGATTTTATCATTTTTAAATTGGTTAAAAAGCAAATATAAATGGAACTATAATGAATTATTGTTAAAGAAAAATTAAAAATCCTTCAACAATTTAATTTCGCCAGATGGCACCCAGCCTGTTTTCCCATCTTTCAGTTCTATTTTTTTCCAATCATCTAATTCATCCAATACATATACTTTAGTTCCTTCATGTAAAAGGAATGCTTGTGAGCTTCTATTATTAGGTTCAGATTTAACTATTAGCTCCTCAGAAAAAACGATGGCTGGTATGTCTGCTTCAAAATCCTGGAATTGAACTAATGCCAAAACTATACAGAAAACCGCAATAAAGAAAGAAGTAATACTAGTGATAAAAGCTATTCGCTTATGGGTAGAGTATCTTAAGTAATAAAATAAGATATAGGCCACAACAAATAGGAATACAAAAAAAACAGCGGCATAGGACCATTGATCGAAAGAGAACATTCCGATGATGTTTTTGTATAACTTTGATAGGCTTGTCTCCGGAAGTGGCTCAAAAGCATCTAAGGTCATGTTTTGTGCATATGCAAGATTATTTTTTATTTCCCAGTCATTGGGTTTAAGCAATAGAGCCTTTTCATAGTAGTAGATGCTGGGCGCAATCTGGTTTAATTTGTAGTAGCAATTTCCGATATTGTAGTAAACAGCTGCCGAATGCTCACCGTTCTCTATTATTTTAAAGTAGTTCTCAGAGGCTTTTTCATATTCACCATCATTGTAATATGTTGTTGCCCTGTTAAAAAGAGCTTCATTTTGCGCATTTGCCGTAAATGAAAGCAACATCAATAATAAGACGATTAAATTCTTCATGTCTAAAGTTTTTTGTCTATTGATGAAATTGTTTCACTGGCTTTATTGTAATCCTGTTGCATTTGGACCTCAGAAAAAGGGCTATAACGAGCCATTTCACAATTCTTAAGCAGATCTACAAAAGCGTGGATAGTTGTCTCGTCTATTTCTTTTTTAGATAATAGAGAAGCTATTTTATCCTTGCTAAACTCAGAGGTCTCTATTTTTAGCTTTGCTTTCAGATAGTTATGTAAAGCTTTTTCAAGTGCGATATAAAATGCGTCCTTTTTTCCTAATGCCTTTTTGGCCTCAGAGAGATATTTCCTTGCCAGTTTATTGGCCTTTTTTATTTTGTTGCCGGCTACATCACTAGCAATGGCTTCTCGCCTTTTACCAAACAATACTGCAATTGGGATCAGAAAAAAGGGAGATAACAACCAAAAATAAAATCTTGTAGAACCAAAAAAATAATTTGTCCCAATAAGGGTTAAGTTTGGCTTAAGTTTAATAAAATTAAATTGATCATTTGAACTAATAACCGCCTGCTTATTCATCGAAGAAGGACTACTGGCTATTGCTCCTGATCCTAATGGGCCTTCCATTACATTGATCATAATTTCATCTGAAGTTACCGATTTGTACCTCCCTAATTCCGGATCAAAATAACTGAATGAAATACCAGGGATAGGGTATTTACCTCTGAATGAAGGTACAATCGTATAATTATTGCTCACCTTACCTTGCATACCGGATAGAGTGGTTCTTACCTCTTCATTAAATTCGGGTTCATAAACTTCTAGTGCTCCGGGAAGCGAAGGTTCCGGCAATTGAAACAGTTTTAAATTACCCTTTCCCTTTACCGTAATAGTAGCTTGTAAGGACTCTGAAGCATTTAATGTTGTTTTGCTTGTTGAAACAAAAAAATCAAAACTACCAACAGCACCACCAAAATCTCCGGGTCTGCCTTCTGAGGGTAAGGGTTTTACGTTTATTACACGCTTTCCGGCAGACACTGTTTTATTGGTTTGAGTATATATTCTGCCACCAAAAAAATCACGTTTGTTGGAAGGCACTTCCAATGTTACATCTAAAGAAAGTGGCTCAATGGTCAATTGCCCATTCTTTTGAGGATAGAGTACCACTCTTTTAAGAACTACGTAACGATAAGCCTTGCCCTCATAAGTGCCATTTTGAACATCGTATCGGGTAAAAGGCATGTCCTGGCTCCAGAAATTATTGTATTTAGGATTGTCCAGAGGCCGAAAATTTGAAACATTAATTGAAGGACTTACGTATAATTTGTAAACAACACTGATAGCTTCGTTGAGATAAGGCGAAGTTTTGGAAACTTCTGCTACTAGATGTAAATTATCATCGGCAATATCATCAATTGACATCTGATCATTTGGTTTATCTACTGCCGCGGTAATCTCAACATTTTTTGATAAGGATTTATATATCTTTCCGTCTATGGTAATCGTTGCTTGTTTAATGGCAAATTTACCCTGTGCAATTGGTGCAAGGGTATAAGAATACGTTTTTGAATAACTTCTGACACCGTTTACCCATGAAGAACTAATAGATTGAGAAGGCCCCATAAGTACTCGAAAACCTTGAAAATCCGGAGGAGTAAAATTGTCTCCATCTTTATTCATGGCAAAATCTACGCGCAAACGCTCATTTATTCCCAACTTGCGTTTACTTAGCTTTACTTCAAAAGTAATAGCTGCTTTATCTTGTGCCATTAACTGGTTATTGGCCAGTAATAGAAAAGATATGCAAATGAAATAATATTTAATTTTATTAAATATCACCAATCTTTCTCATTTTTTGTTTTGACACCTTTAACTTTCTGGGCATCCATTTTTTCCTTGACTTTTTTCTCCTCGTTTTGCATTGCCTCAAGCAAATTCTTTATTTGTTGTTGTGACAATTGGTTTGGTCTGGGTTGTTTTTGCTGTTGTTGATCTCCCTGCTCAGGCTTCTTTTTTTCTTCTTTTTTTTCATCTCCATCCCCTTTTTTATTTTCTTCTTTTTCCTGCTCACCTTTATCTCCGTCATTACTCTCCTTGTCCTTTTCTTCGTTTTTGGGATCACCTTTGTTTTCGTCTTTATCATCCCCCTGGTCTTGTTGATCCTGGTTTTTGTCTTTTTTCTCCTCCTGATCCTGATTCTCTTTATTATCGTCTTTGTTCTGATTATTTTTATCTTTTTTTAGGAGCTCCTTAGCCAGTGCCAGATTATAACGGGTTTCTTCATCTGATGGATTATTGCGCAGAGCTTCCTTATAAGCTTCCACTGCTTTGGCATATTCTTTGTTTTTCATAAATACATTACCCATATTATGAAATGCTTTATGCTTAACAGGTTTTTCTGACGCTAATTCTCCTGCCTGCTTAAATCTGCCAAAAGCCTCCGAAAAACTCTCTTCGTTATAGTAAGCATTTCCTAAATTATAAGGGGCCGCTGTATTCTCATTACTTTTGGAAATGGCTCGCCGGTAGTTCACTTCCGCATCAATAAAATCGTTCTCCGCTAATTCCTTATTTGCTTCAAAGGTTATATCTGTTGAGGCTTTAAGTGCCTTTTCCTTCTCTTTAGAATCGTCTTGCGGAAAAACTATAGAGCTAATTAAAAAAGTAAATAAAACAATCTTTCTCATTTTAGTGAATTTCCTTCTCGTTAAACAAATTCATTTTCTTAAGCCATTGGGTTTTTCGGTCTAGCAGGAAAACCTCCAAAAATAGAAACAAAAGTCCAATTCCAAGGAACCATTGAAATTGATCTTTATATTCCGCAAATTGTTTGGCTTCAAATTCTTTTTTATCCATTTGGTTCAATTGTTCTTTAATGAAGTCCACAGCATCTTCTGTATTTGATCCGTTAATATATTCCCCATTACCCTCGTCTGCAATTTCTTCTAAGATCTCTTCATTTAGTTTAGTGATAACTACTTCACCCTGTGAATCTTTTTTTAAACTTTCTACTATACCATTTCTTTTGATGGGAATTGGACTGCCTTTTGACTTTCCAACGCCAATGGTAAAAATTCTTATTCCTTCTTCAACAGCCAATTCAACAGCATCTATGGTTGAACCCTCTGAATGGTCCTCGCCATCTGAAACAATAAATAAAACCCTGTTAGTTTGTTCTTCATCATCAAAATAAGTAGATGCCAACTCAATGGCTTCATTTATAGCAGTTCCTTGTGATGAAAGCATATCTGTATTCATGCTTTGGAGGAACATTTTTGCGGCGCCGTAATCTGTTGTTATTGGCAACTGAGGAAAAGCCTGACCGGCATATGCTATTATACCTATTCGATCACTTGCCAATTGATTAATAATTTCAGAAACCAGGCGTTTGGATTTCTCCAATCTGTTTGGAGCTATATCCTCTGCCAACATGCTTTTTGAGACATCAATAGCAAAGACAATATCAACGCCTTCTCGTTTTACAGTTTCCAATTTTGTTCCAATTTTTGGGTTTACCAGGCCCAAAACCAAAAACGAAAGCCCTAATATCAGGAAAATTAATTTTAATACTGATTTGAAATTAGACTTATTTGGAGATAGTCTTTTTAACAAATCAGATGTTGCAAATTTCTTTTGTGTCCTTTTTTTCCAAATTTGAAGTAATGCGTAGATGACAACCATTACCGGAATAATGGATAAAAGATAGAAATATATTTTTTCGTCTAACTGGATCATATTTTAAATAAAACTTCTGAAGAGGGTATTTCTCAGGAACCATTCAACAATAAGTAATGCCCCCGCCAAAAGAATCCATGGTCTGAATCTCTCCTCATATTTATAATACTTAAATTCTTCTACTTCTGTTTTCTCCAATTTATTAATTTCATCATAAATTGCCTCTAATTTATCATTATCTGTTGCTCTAAAGTATTGCCCACCTGTTGCATCGGCAATAGCTTTAAGTAATTCCTCGTCTATTTCAACCTGTCTCATCCCATACCTATAGGACCCATCCTCATTGTAAGCAACTGGTGAGAGGGCATTTCCATTGGTACCCAGGCCAATAGTATAAGTCTTGATGTCAAATTCAACAGCTAGATCAGCGGCCGTTTGAGGTTCAATAAATCCTGAATTGTTAACTCCGTCAGTAAGTAAAATAATTACTTTACTTATAGATTTGCTTTCTTTTAACCTATTAACCGAAGTTGCCAATCCCATACCTATGGCTGTTCCATCATTCAATTGCCCATATGTGATTTCTTTAAGCGCATTTAATACAATAGACTTGTCACTTGTTATTGGTGTTTTAGTATAGCTTTCGCCTGCATAGGCCACTAAGCCAATTCTATCATTTGGTCTTTGTCGAATGAAGTCTGCTGCCACTTCTTTAAGCGCCGATAGTCTATTTGGCTTTAAATCCCTTGCCAACATACTTGAAGAAACATCTATCGCCATTACTATATCAATGCCTTTAGTAGTTTTTGTTCGTGTGGAAATATCCTCAGTTTGAGGACGAGCCATTGCCACTATAATGGCTGTCAATGCTAACAAACGGAACACAAATAATACCGGTTTTAATTTTGGCAAAAAGTCATTAGCAGTAAATCCAACTACACTCGGAATTTTTAGGGTGGCAGTCTCCTCTTTGCGCTTGAATATATGCCATATTAAAGCGAGAGGGAGCAATAAAAGCAACCAAAAAAGCTGAGGATTTGCAAATTCAATATTATCTAACATTTATGCCTCTGTTTTTACTTCTAATGAACCTATTATCCTATTTACAATTTCTTCAGCGTAAGTATCTTTATCTAACCATGATAAGATTAACTGCTGTTGAAAACCATTTCCGCCAAAAAGAATAATTGTGTATTGTCCGCTAACTAACTCTTTTGAGTTAGGTAATGTAAATTTACCCCGGCCAAAAACTTTAATTCCTTTTACACCAGATACGGTCACGAATTCTTCTTGCTTAGTAATAATATTTTTTGCGCCCTGGTCTTCAAAATTTTGCAATATTTGTTCAACAACCTGATTAAAATCCGGTTCTTCAGATTTATTTAATGTGGTCGAAGTTGTGCCAATAGTGAGTAAACCTTTTTCACTTCTGTACATAAAGGCCTGCAGTTCTTTGATATTGGCCTTTGCATCCGGAGGGAGCTTAACTTGTTGTCTTACTAATACTTCTGGAGTTTCAACAATAATTGGCGGATATCCGTAAGAACTGGAAACCCATTCTCCTTCTAAAAGTGTTTTTGTAGGATGACCCGTAATGGTGTCCCAAACATAAGAAGGACCTAAATAGGTTATAAGCCCTCCAAGGGAGACTAGTAATACAATTGCCGCAGCAGACACAATTGATATTATTTTCTTTTTCCGTTTTTTCTGAGCAATAACCTCCTGATACTCTTCCTGTTCCAACAAATCTTCTTCAGTAGGTTCAGGCAGGGCTTCTTTTGTTTTAACAACGATCTCCTCAATAGCTTTTCTGTCCTGCTCGGCCACTGTTGTAAGTGGTTTGGACCTTGCAAATTTTACAAGATCTGCTGTTTGAAGTATTTTTTCAAATTGTTTAATTGTATTATCCTGTAGCCTTAATTCACCTGCATCCTGCAGTAATTCCAATTTTTGAATTAATTCACTTGTGGTACTTTCCAGCGCCGAAATATGTACCTCTTCTTCAAGATAGGATCGCACTATTGCAGTTAATTCTGAATAATACACTTTATACTTATCCTGAATTAAATATTTTGAATTTTCTAATCGTTTCAATTCCAAAAGTGCCCTATCATAAGGCGGGAGCAATGCCACCTTTTCCTCTTCTGTCAATGGTTTTTTTCGAATTATGAACCAGTAAATAAGACCGCCGGCAATACCCGCAATAAGTAAAACTATCAAAAGGATTTTCCAAAAGGCACTATTACTTTTTTGAACGCTTATTAAAGGTTTTATATCGTACATTTTTTGGTTGACCGTATCTACAGGTACCGTGGCAACATCAACCTTAAGTGAGTCTGTAAAAAACCCAGCCCCATTAATTTCTATACGCTGAGCAGGCAGCACATAAGACCCGGAATCAAATTGTGTAAGCGCGTATATTTTTTGTAGTGTTATCCTATCTTTTTTTCTGGTTGTATCTGTTTTAAAAGCTTCAACAGTTTCGAGCGGCGAAAAGGTTTGCCCTTCAGGAAAGAATACTTGGACAGTTGAATCTACCTCAACAGTAACCGTAAAATGAATTTGCTCACCAATTTTAATATTCGTAGTGTCTACTTTTGAGTTTATTACGGGTTGCAACTGAGCAATTATAGAATTCCCAAAAAATAAAAGATATAAGAAGAGAACCGGTCCAGACCAGGAACTAATAATATGTCTTAATTTCATTGCAACCTTATTCATTTATCCTCTTCGCTTAAAATAACCCAATAATTTTTTAACATAACTCTCATCCACCCGGCAATCCAAAATACCACATCCCGATTTATTGAAAGTATTCTTAAAATAGTCTACCCTATTTCTGTAGTATTCCCCGTAAGCATTCCGAACGTTTTTTGATTGCGTATTTACAAGTTTCAGTGAACCGGTTTCCGAATCCAGCATTTGCACTACCCCTAAATTTGGAATATGCTCTTCTTTTTCGTCATAAATACGAATACCGGTAACATCGTGTTTTTTCCCGGTAATTTTTAGTGTTTGTTTATAATCTGTCGCCATAAAATCTGAAAGCACAAATACAATTGCTTTTTTCTTCATCACGTTCGTTAAATATTTAAGTGCTTCTGCAATATTAGTCTTATTGCTTTTTGGAGAAAATTCCAGTAATTCTCTTATTATTCTTAGGACATGACTATTTCCTTTTTTAGGGGGTATAAAAAGTTCAATTTCATCGGAAAAAAGAAGTAGGCCAACTTTATCGTTATTTTGAAGTGCAGAAAACGCCAGAGTTGCCGATATTTCCGTAATAATATCCTTTTTAAACCTATTCGTTGTACCAAAAAGCTCAGAGCCACTGACATCTACCATTAGCATCATGGTTAGCTCCCTTTCCTCCTCAAATACTTTTACAAAAGGTTCGTTATATCTTGCCGTTACATTCCAATCAATACTTCTTACATCATCGCCAAACTGATATTGGCGAACCTCGCTAAAAGTCATTCCACGACCCTTAAATGTAGAATGGTATTCCCCTCCAAATATGTGATCTGAAAGACGGCGGGTCTTAATTTCAATCTTACGAACTTTTTTTAATAACTCTTTGGTATCCATTCGGGTTCAAGCTTTTCAGTTATATAAGCAAATGCCCTTTACGGCATTGAACTACATAGGTTGAACTATTATGGTACTTCAATTTCGTTAACAATCCGGTTGATTATTTCTTCTGAAGTAATATTTTCTGCTTCCGCTTCATAGGTAATTCCAATTCTATGCCTTAATACGTCATGCACAACGGCACGCACATCTTCCGGAACTACATAACCACGTCTTTTTATAAAAGCATAACATTTAGCAGCACTTGCCAGATTAATACTCCCACGAGGCGATGCTCCAAAACTTATGAGTGGTTTAAGATCTCCCAAATTATATTTTTCCGGATATCTTGTGGCAAATACTATATCGAGGATATATTTTTCAATTTTTTCATCCATATAGACTTCTCGCACTGCCTGTTGAGCACTAAGAATTTGTTTAAGTGATATAACAGGTTTAACTTCCTGCAATATACCCTGAAGATTTTGCCTTATAATAAGTTGTTCTTCATTCATCTTAGGATAATCAATAACCGTTTTTAGCATAAAACGATCTACCTGAGCCTCCGGGAGCGGATACGTTCCTTCCTGTTCCACCGGGTTTTGAGTAGCCATAACCAGGAATGGTTTATCAAGTATAAAAGTTTCATCACCAATGGTAACTTGTTTTTCCTGCATGGCTTCCAAAAGTGCAGACTGCACTTTGGCAGGGGCACGGTTAATTTCATCAGCTAAGACAAAATTGGCGAAAATAGGACCTCTCTTTATTGAGAAATCATTCACTTTCATATTATATATCATTGTCCCCACGACATCTGCGGGTAGAAGATCCGGAGTAAACTGAATTCTGCTAAAACTACCTTTAACCGCCTTTGCCAGAGTGGTTATTGCAAGAGTCTTTGCAAGTCCGGGGACTCCTTCTAACAAAATATGGCCCTGTCCCAAAAGTCCGATCAGCAATCGTTCTATCATATGTTTTTGACCTACAATAGCTTTATTCATTTCCAAAACAAGCAGGTCTATAAAAGCACTTTCCTTTGCAATCTTCTCATTAACCGCACTTATATCTATAGTAGTATTTTCCTCCATTAATAATTCTTATTTTTTGGTTTTTAATTTGTTGGTATCACAGTAGGGCGCAAATTGAAAATTTATTTATATAAGTGCTGTTAATGATTGGTTAAAAAATGGCTAGAACCCTAAGTTTTATGAAGTATTTAAGGGATTTATTTTATATTTTCACATACTTATGAAAAACCGGATATCTTATTCAAAAATTATTGCTGGAACCATGACATGGGGAAGTTGGGGGAAGAATCTTACAAAAGACGAAATGACTGACCTTATTGGCCATTGTGTCGAAAATGGAATAACGACTTTCGACCATGCCGATATTTACGGAGGTTATGATAATGAAGTAGCGTTTGGCAAGGCGTTTTTTCAAAGTTCAATCCCCAGGGAAAGCTTACAACTTATTACTAAATGTGGAATACAATATGTCTGCAAGGCTAGAGATAATATAGTAAAACATTATAATTATTCTAAAGATTACATTGTATGGTCTGCAGAGCGCTCTCTGTCCAAACTTAAAACTGATTATTTAGACCTTTTTTTACTGCACAGACCCAGCCCGTTAATGCAACCCGATGAAATTGCGGAAGCAATTCTATATTTGCAAAAAGAAGGTAAAATACGAGAGTTTGGAGTATCTAATTTCTCTCCTTCGCAGATTGCCCTATTAGAGTCGGTATTACCAGTAACCGCTAACCAGGTTGAATTTTCCTTAACAGCCGAAAAGATAATGTATGACGGCACCTTTGATGATTGTATCATTCATGATCGGATTGCCATGGCATGGAGTCCCTTGGGTAGCTATTTTAGGGAGGATAACAAAAGAAGGAAGCGAATAAAAAAAGTGATAAAACGCCTTAAAAAGAAATATGAGGCAGATAGTAGTCAAATTCTCCTGGCATGGATCTTAAATCACTCTTCCAAAGTTCACCCAGTTGTTGGCACCACCAACATGGAACGATTAAAGGCATCTGTAGTAGCCACTGAAATTGATTTGGAGCTGGAAGATTGGTTTATGTTGTTAATTGCATCTCAGGGGCATAAGGTTCCCTAATTACTAATCATAACAATTATTTTAATGAAAAAAACAGCATTTATTACTGGCGCAACCAGTGGCATAGGAAAGGCTACTGCGCTACTTTTCGCATCAAAGGATATCCGATTGATAATTTGTGGACGACGAAAAGAAATTTTAATAAAATTACAGAAGCAATTAGAACCGCTGACTGACGTCTATGCTTTGAATTTTGATGTCAGAGACAAAAATGCTGTTTCAAATGCCATTAACTCATTGCCCGAGAAATTTTCTCAAATAGATATTTTGATTAACAATGCGGGGAATGCCCATGGTTTGGATCCCATAGAAACAGGTAGTCTTGAGGATTGGGATGCAATGCTGGATATAAATGTAAAAGGCCTGTTATATGTCTCCAGGGCAATTTTACCAAAGATGGTGGTGCGTAAATCGGGACATATAATAAATATAGGTTCAACTGCCGGCAAAGAGGTCTATCCCAAGGGGAATGTTTATTGTGCCAGTAAACATGCGGTTGATGCAATTAATCAGGGAATGCGAATTGATTTGAACACTTATGGCATAAGAGTGGGTGCCGTTAACCCTGGATTGGTAGAGACGGAGTTTAGCAAAGTCAGATTTAAGGGTGATGTTGATAGAGCCGTCAGTGTTTACCAGGGTTTTCAGCCTTTAAAACCTGAAGATATAGCAGAAATAATTTACTTTGTAATATCACGGCCAATCCATGTAAATATTACAGATCTCGTAGTTATGCCAACCGCACAGGCAAGTAGTACAATAGTGAAGAAAACAATATGATTAATAAACGCCTACTTGTAAAAAACCTTTTGGCTCATAATGACGAGAATAGTTTTTATGATAAAAAAAGGTTTATTAATATAGGTAAACGAGAAGGTAAAGCTAAATTCCTAAAGCATGTTTGCGCTCTTGCAAATAGCAATCCAAATAATAATTCCTTTATTGTTGTTGGTGTAGAGGATGAAGACAACAAAATTGTTGGAGTAGATTTCTTTGATGACAGTAAGATTCAAAACCTGGTAAATGCCTACCTTGATAACCCTCCCTTGATCTCTTATGAAAACATTCCGTTTCCGCACTTACCTGAAGGTAAGGTGGTGGGGTTAGTTACTATAAGCTCTAATGGTAAAGTGTGCGCATTGCGGCGCAATATCTGGAAATATTACGGAGGTGCAGTTTTTTTCAGAGATGGGAGTATAAGTATGCCTAAGGCGTTTGATATTGCATTAAAAGATATCAACTTAGATACCGTCGCTACCATAGAACTACATGCCCAAAATAATATAGAGCTTACCCTTGATGGCGTCATAGATTTTATAAATTACAGACATAGGGATCTGATTAGCAGCTATAAAGTATTTAAAGAACAATTTGTGCTCTGCTGGGCGGGCAATCAAAAAAAAGTAAAAAACGAAGTTTTTTATTCTAGAGTAGATATAGAACTCATTAATGAACAGGTTAAACTTTTCTATTCTACCCTGGATGAAATCTCAATAAGCTATAATGACGAATCTTTTACTATTATGGAATATGTGAAGTTGGGCTTGGGAAATCAACAAAAATACTATCCTTTGGAAAAAGTGGATATATTTTTCTCAGATAACGGAACCTATCAAATTCAAAGTGATTTAATTTTTGAACCACCTCAATATGATAAAAAGACCCTGTTTCATATTTTTAATTCAAACAAGGCTATATTGCAAAAAATTGAAAAGGGGGCATCACTCAAGCGTTCAGAAGAATTAGATTTGGAACTATTACCGGCAACGTATCTTATTTGCTATTTTAATGGTTTTGAAGAGGCCAAGGGTCTTATGGAAACAGCTCGGCCTATGTTAAAAAAATACGACCTAAACATTTATGAATCTTTGAAGGAGTCTTTTCGAATATTAAGAAAAGTAAAATATAGCTAAGACTTGCTGAGCCATAAAATTTGAAAAGGACTTATTTCTAAAAAGTTACTTTTTAAAGTAATGCTTTCACCTAATACCAGGTCCTTAAGTTTACCTCCTCTCGTATAACCCTTGGACGCAATAGTAGCGGCTTCTATCACATGAATGCTTTCATCAAAATTGCAAATTACAAGGACATCCTTATCAGAATTATTTGTTCTTTCAAACATAAAAATATGTGGGTTTGGGGTATAATGCAGCAACAAATTGTTCATGTCAGCAAATACTGGTGTATTTCTTCTAATCCTAATTAGTTCTTTTAGAGATAGGAAAATTTGTGTTTGAGGGCTATCAATTTTATCTAATCCAGAAACAGTTTTCCAGTCTTGTTTAGGTCTGTTAACCCATCTGCTATCTTCTTTTAAGTCGTTATTTTTAAGATAAGAATAATCATTTAATGTCCCTATTTCATCTCCGGCATAGATCATGGGAATTCCCCCATAGGATAATATAATGGCATGTAGCATTAGGATTTTATTTACTGCCAATTTTATCAATTCCTGATTGTTCTGCTCTATTCCATTTTCCAATCCTAATAGGGAGGCGGTACTACCAGTAATCCTGCCATCACCATTTTTTGGATTATACATAAAAACTTGCCCCTTGGCGGGTGACCAGTCCAGTTTTTGACAATAGTAATCCAATAAAAATTTCCTGTGTGCCACTGCGTTCCAGCCCACTTCGTAAATATAGCGGTCATCAAAACCAAGTCCAATATCGTCATGGCATCTGATATAAGTTATCCAGGTCCCCTCTATGGGCTTACTTGGTAAATTCATCAGATTTTTATACAAAAGATGAGTTTTTTTAGTGGCGATTGAATTCCAAAGAAGCGCCATCAAGGTGGCATTGTAAGCAATTTCACATTCATTACCCTTTTTAATGCCTTCACCAAAATATTTGATAATTTCCTGTGGAGAAACTATAGCTTCAGCCAACAGAACAACCCCGGGAGCAACAACTTGTAAACACATCCGAAAGAGTGTAATTAAGCTATGTGCTTCTGGAAGATTTTGAGAATTTGTACCCAATTTCTTCCATAGAAATGCCAGGGCGTCGAAGCGAATAACATCTATACCCAAGTTAGCCAATTCTACCAGGTTTGTGAGCATTTCCATAAACACGATTGGGTTTCTATAATTGAGATCCCACTGATAGTCATTAAAGACAGTCATAACCCACCTGTTCATCTTCGCATTAAAAGTGAAGTTTCCCGGGGAAGTTTGAGGAAATACTTCCGGCAAGGAATTTTCAAATTGATCTGGCAATTTCCTGTCCGGGTAGATATAGTAATAATCCTGGTATTTTTGATTACCGGCCGCTGCTTTCTTTGCCCAGGGAAATTCGTCTGAAGTATGGTTTACAACAAAATCCATCATCAGATGCATATTTTTGGAACGCAATTTTTTTGTTAGATTCAACAGGTCTGCTTTAGAACCATATTTTTTATCCACCTGTGTATAACTGTTAACTGCATATCCCCCGTCATTTTCTCCTTTAGGCCTGGTTGTTACAGGCATGATATGTAAAAGATTGACTCCTAATTTTTCAAAATATTCAATTTTTGATTCAAGACCTTTCAGATCCTTATTGAAGTGATCTACATACAATTGCATGCCAACCATTTTTTCAGATTGATACCAATTAGCATGTTTAAGCCGTCTCAAGTCCTGAATTTGAAGGTTTTCAGGTCTTTTCTTATAAAGTTTTGGTAATAGTTTCAGCAATAAAGGAAATGAATCTTGAAAGGTTGACTCAGGGTATAGAGATAAGTATAGGTTTTGTATAATAGAAAAGTTAGTGGATAACCTTAAATTAAATAATTCATTTAGATTGGCTTTCTCCGGGTTATCCAGTTCATTTAAAGCCAACAACCTATGTAATGAGGTTTGGTTCATTCTAACTATCAAGTTGAATCTGAGTTGGCAACGACTTTATTGCTCCGTAATTCATAGTTGTTATCGCCCCGGCTTTATTTGCTTTAGCGATCATTTTGAAAAGTAAATCGGGATTGCTTATAACACTCTCTATATTATCCAGTGTAGAAATTTGTTTTAACAAACAGCCAATAAAGGCATCTCCTGCACCTGTTGTATCAACGGGCTTTACTGTGACACTTGGGATTGTATGTGAATGCCCTTGAGAACTTACAAATGTACCTTCAGAACCAAGAGTAATGGTAATGATTTGTGTGCCGGCTTCATGGAAAAATTCACATGCATCCAAAATATCTTCCTTTCCTGAAATTAATTTTGCTTCTTCCAAACTAAACTTGCAGAGTGTAGATTTTTCAATAAATGGCATACATTTTTTTATAAAGATATCAGTTTTGTTTTTCCATAAGTCTGCTCTGTAATTTGGATCAAAACTGATAAAAGCCTTTTGAGTTAAGGCATCAAATAAAAATCGTCCATAGGCTTCTTCTAAGCTTCCGCCCAAAAGTGCAGTCGCAGCACCAAAGTGGACAATGTTTTTATTAAATTTTTTCTTAATCGCCGGACTGTATTTAAGTTCCTTATCAGCACCCCTGCTAAAGACAAAATCACGTTCTCCATCTTTATCAATTGAAACAAAGGCGAGGGTTGTGAAAATTTCTGAACGTTGAGCTAAAGAAATGTCCACGCCTTCGTTTTCCAGCACCTTCAATAGAAATGTACCAAAAGGATCATCACCAACACAACCAATAAATGCACTTTTCCCTCCTAGCTTGGCTATAGCACAGGCTACATTCGCCGGAGCACCACCTGCTTTTTTTGTGAATTCACTTGCTAAAGATAAATCACTACCTTGTTTTTCGGCAACAAAGTCTATGAGCAATTCTCCTATACAAAACACTTCTTTCATAGATATATACTTAAAGCAATTCCTAAAGTAATGAGAAATAAAGTGTTACTCCAAAAAAAACATAACTATTTATTAATTCGATTCTCACCATTAGGCTAGACCTTTATATTCAGTAAAGACACTTGGTCTGTTTTAAAGAATTGATTATCTTTTTCTTCAATTAAAAATCTAACAAAATGAATCTATTTGATGAGATAAAAAAGAAGCTAAGTCAGGAATTCATTGATATAGTAGAATGGATTGACACCACTAATGATACCATAGTTCACAGATTTGAGCGTTATCAGAATGAAATTAAAAATAATGCCAAATTGGTAGTTAGAGAAGGCCAGAAAGCTGTATTTATAAATGAGGGTCAATTAGCTGATGTTTTTAAACCAGGTACACATACTCTGAATACCAAGAACCTTCCTATTCTAACTACTTTAAAGGGATGGAAATATGGATTTGACAGCCCTTTTAAGGTAGAAGTATATTTTGTTAATACCAGGTTGTTTACAGATGAAAAGTGGGGAACAAAAAACCCGGTTATGTTAAGTGATGAACGCTTTGGATTAACCGAGATACGGGCTTTCGGAACCTATAGTTTTAAAATTAGCGATGCTGGCAAGTTTGTGGTAGACGTGGTTGGTACCGATGGTAATTTTACAAATTATGAGGTTAATGAACATTTGAAAAGTTTAATTGTAACGCGTTTTACGGATACGGTTGGGGAGGCTAACTTACCCCTGGAATTATACGCCGCTAATACTAGTGAACTTTCCGAAACATGTCAGGAAGTTATGAAACCAGAGTTTGCTCGTGTTGGGATAGAATTGGAAAAGTTTTATATAGAAAACGTATCCATGCCCGAAGAACTTAAAAAGGAGATTTTTGAATACAGCAGATTAGATAAGTTAGATTTGTCAAAGCTATCTCAATTCAAGGCGGCCAAGGCCATGGAAGCTGCTGCTAAAAACGAAGGCGGAACCGCCGGAGCTGGCATGGGTATGGGTATGGGTTTTGTACTTGCACAACAAATGGGAACTATAATGGGTCAGCCGGCACAACAGCCCTTTACATCACAACAGCCGCAAGGAGCTGCTCTGCCACCTCCAATTCCTGTTCAGGTAATGTATTTTTATGCGACAAACGGGCAACAACTTGGACCAGTTTCTTTTGATAAATTAAAGGAGCTGTTCGCAAGCAGGACTATTAACCGGGATTCCCTGTTATGGAAACAAGGCCTTACTGAGTGGAAAGCGCTTAAAGAAATCGATGAGCTCAAAGTTTTTTTGGGCGGTAGCTTACCACCACCATTACCTCAAAAGTAGTAACCATAGGTTTTAAAAAACACTTTGCCAATTTTACTGATTTTGGTAATAATTACAAATGGAAGAAACCCAGTATTCTGAACAGAAAAAGTCCTGTGCCAATTGTGGGGCAGAACTGAAATATAAACCAGGATCACAACAACTTAAATGTGAGTACTGCGGATATGAAGAATTTATTGAGAAGGCAAAGCGAAGCTTTGAAGAACTTGAATTACAACATTATATCAAGGTAGTAGGAGATAACGCCTATACCCAAACCATAGATCTTCTGCATTGTAAGAATTGTGGAGCCAACCAACATGTTGAAGAAAACTATAAGTCGCTTCATTGCGTTTATTGTGGAGAACCTCTTATTAGGGAAGATATTGAAAGAGAAGGATGGATTCTTCCAGGTGCCTTGGTGCCTTTTCAAATAGACAATAAAGAGGCTGGAAAAATCTTCAAAAATTGGGTAATGAGATTGTGGTTTGCTCCAAATAAACTTAAGCGGGCGTCCCTTGATCCGGAAGCTATTCATGGTCTTTATTTACCTTTTTGGACATTTGATGCAGAACTTTTTGCGTCCTATGAGGGTCAAAGGGGGGATTATTATTATGAAACCCAAACTTACAGGACAAAAAATGGAACTCAAACTAGACAGGTAAGAAAAACCCGCTGGAGACCTGCTTATGGCAGTGTTGATGGTTTTATAGATGATATTCTGATCAATGCATCGGAGAAGAAACAACGAGAAATCCCCTCAAAAATTTCACATTGGAACTTAAAAGATCTTAGAACATTTAATTCAAAATACCTCTCCGGGTTTGTGACAGAAAAATATACTACTCCATTAAAAGAAGGACATCGCAGATCATTTCAAGAGGCCAAAGGGATAGCGCACTCCTGGATACGGCGAGATATTGGAGGTGATACGCAAAGGATTCATCATGCCGATATAAAACTTTCTAAAGAAACCTTTAAGCATGTTCTTTTACCTGTTTATATAAGCTCCTACCGTTACAAAGGGAAAGAATATCACTTTTATATTAACGGACAAACCGGTAATATTCATGGGATTCGCCCCATTTCCTTCTGGAAAATATTCTATCTTATACTTTTTATTATTGTAATCATCGGAATTATAGCGAATTTTGCCAAATGAGAACTTTGGTAATAGGGGATATACATGCTGGCCTTAAGGCTTTGAAGCAGGTTATGCAGCGGGCCATGATCAAAGAGGATGATCTTCTTATTTTTTTGGGAGATTATGTAGACGGATGGAGCCAGGCCACTGAAACCGTAAGTTTTTTGATTGAGCTTAAATCTACACACCAATGTATTTTTTTAAAGGGAAACCATGATGAATTATGTTATGATTGGTTAAGAAGCGGGAAAGATTTACCGATGTGGTTGAAACATGGCGGTATGGCGAGCAAAACTTCTTACAATGTTCTGGATGACGGGACAAAAAGAGTTCATATGGATTTTTATAATAATTTGGATAATTATTATCTTGATGATAAAAATCGCTTATTTGTACATGCCGGGTTTACAAACTTAAATGGGGTAAAGTTTGAATATTTTCCAAAGATTTTTTACTGGGACAGAACTTTATGGGAACTGGCATTATCTCTAAATCCGAATCTAACTCAATCAGATACTTTTTACCCGGAGCGACTCGCCAATTACCATGAAATATATATTGGTCATACACCGGTAACCAGAATTGGAAAAACCACACCTCAAAGAGCAGCAAATGTCTGGAATATTGATACGGGAGCAGCCTTTAAAGGACCTTTGTCAATTATGGATGTAGATTCTAAACAGGTTTGGCAAAGTGATCCAGTTCATCTTTTTTATCCTAAAGAAAACGGAAGAAATTGATATTTGAATTGTATCTGCAATATTTTCAGGAATATATTGTCGTACTTTGCAAGAAAATAGTTTATGTCCACTAAAAATATTAGACTGGAGGTCATGCAGGCAATTGAACCTAAAGTTGCCGGGTTTATGGATTCATTTTTGATTCCTATAGAGGATATATGGCAGCCTTCAGACTTTCTTCCGGATTCGCAAAGCGAAAATTTTTATGATGAGGTAGAACAGATTAGAGAGGAATCTAAAGAATTGGGATATGATTTTTGGGTAACCATGGTTGCCGATACAATTACCGAAGAAGCTTTGCCAACTTATGAATCCTGGTTAATGGATGTCGAGGGAATTAATCAACATACTGAAGAACCCAGTGGCTGGTCCAAATGGGTGAGAGCATGGACGGCAGAAGAAAACAGACATGGCGATGTACTGAATAAATTTCTTTATCTCTCGGGAAGAGTAAATATGAGAGAAGTTGAGATCTCAACACAGTACTTACTTAATGATGGATTTGACATAGGAACAGACAGAGACCCATACAAGAATTTTGTATATACTTCTTTTCAGGAATTAGCTACTAATATTTCTCATAAAAGGGTAGGTCAGATGGCCAAGAAAAAAGGGAATACACTTTTAAGTAAAATGTGCAGCATAATTGCAGGTGATGAAATGCGTCATCATTTGGCATATAGAGAATTCGTAAAGACTATATTTGGACAAGACCCTAATGGTATGATGCTTGCATATGCAGATATGATGAAGAGAAAAATTGTAATGCCAGCTCATTTTTTGAGGGAATCTGGAGAGGGAATCGGACTTGCATTTGAAAATTTCTCCAACTGCGCACAAAGGTTGGGAGTATATACCTCTCAGGATTATATAGACATCTTTAATAAATTAAATCAATATTGGGATCTGGAAGCAATAAGAAGTCTGTCAGATGAAGCCCAAAAAGCCAGAGACTATCTTGTAGGAATGCCAGATCGTTTGCAGCGAATTGCAGAAAGAATGAGACTTAGCGAGGATCAATTCCGGTTTAAATGGGTAGAGGCCAATGGAATGCTATAATTAAAAAGACCGGACTAAATCCGGTCTTTTTAATTATAATTTACCACGTTTATGTTCTACCTGCCATTTGTGTAATTCTTTCCATTTTCCCTCATAACACATTTTTGCTTGCATTGGCCACGATGCAGGATCATGAACTTTGTAACGATCACCTCCTGAGTCCAATACTTGCTGACACTTGGTAACAGAAGTTTTAGACAAGGCCTTCCAGGTCTTTATATCATAATTGTGAAAAAGGCCTTCAATTTTTGGGCCAATTCCTTCAACCACCTTCAGATCATCCTGTTTTATATTTTTGCCAAATGCGGCTTTGGCTGTACTTTTATTAAAAGCAATTTCAGAAGAAACCAAAGCAGAACTTTCAGCAGCCATTTTTTTATTACAAGCAGCAAGATCAGCTTCTAATTTTGCATTTTGATCTTTCAGAAAATTTAGCTCTGAAGAATGGTCAATACCTGTATTTGCACCTTTACCTAATAAATATCCAAAAATAGCACAAAGAACACCTACAAGGAAAGGGATAAGCCAACACCAGATGTTTATACTTTCAAAATTCATAAGTTGATATTATTTAATTAGTTCTTATACAATAATTCTTTCTTGCTCTTATTATTGGCTTTTTCAAAATATATTGCCTTTTGAGCAATAGAAGAATCAACACTTTTTAAGATGGTCGACTATCTTATAATCCACATTCGCTGCAGTACATTACAAAAAAATAAATCCCTGCTAATATGGTAATTATAATCCCAAGTAAGTTCGTTGTCTTTGTTGTCATTGTAAGTGACTATTTGTTGTTCTGTATACAATGTATTAAAAAAATCTTAAATTTTGTTAAAATTGAAAGGCTTTATACCCGGAATTATCTGGTTAACCCCCTAATAATGACTAAGATGCTCCGTGTTAATATGAATAAATACAGGACATACCTTAATAATTGCCAATTACACATTTTATTGCGCCATTTATAACTTCCTCTTATTGAAGTAAACTACCGTTTAAGATATTTGTTAAAAGTTAAGTTGCAACCCTATTTCTCCCGACAAGAATCCGACATTGAAATAGTGTTTAATTTCTACTTACAGTTAGTTTGAATTAGTTTGGTTAGTTAAGAATCCCGTTGTTATTTCTTTCTTAAATAACAGCGGGTTTTTTATTTTTCAAAATATACAACTCAATCTTGCAATTGTATGTTTTTTGGGATTAGGGGTACAAAAATTTGATTTTCCCAGGCTAAAAATTAGTATTTTAAAAGTGAATTAAATTATCAGGTGGAAATTAAAAAATTATAAAAACAAATTAGAGGAGGTTTCAATTTCTTTTGCATGGTAGTTATACTTGGAATTCAAAACTTGTTTTATGGCAGCTGGAGGGTTCATGAATCAAACTCAATATGTTCTGAAAATAATTCTATTAATTAATTACACCCCGTGATATTAAAGATCAAATTTTATACCTTGGGCCAAAGGTAATTCGGCGGTATAGTTAATCGTATTGGTTTGTCTTCGCATATAAATTTTCCAGGCATCAGAACCGCTTTCACGCCCACCTCCGGTCTCCTTCTCTCCTCCAAAAGCTCCTCCAATCTCAGCTCCTGAGGTACCGATATTTACATTGGCTATACCACAATCACTGCCAGCGGCTGAAAGAAAATTCTCGGCTTCCCTCAAATTATTGGTCATAATGGCCGAGGAAAGTCCCTGAACAACGCCATTTTGAATTTTTATTGCATTTTCTACATTGCCTGAATATTTTAACAAATAAAGAATAGGTGCAAAAGTTTCATGCTGTACTATTTCATAGTTGTTATCCGCTTCGGCAATGGCCGGATATACGTAACAACCACTTTCGTAACCTTCCCCATCTAATACGCCGCCCTCCACGATCATGTTTCCACCTTCTGATATTACTTTCTCAAGGGCCTTTTTATACATAGCAACAGCATCTTTATCTATTAAAGGACCTACGTGATTATTCTCATCCAGCGGGTTTCCAATACGAAGTTGCTTATAGGCAGTAACTATTGATTCTTTTAACTGATCGTAAATAGATTCATGTATGATAAGTCTTCTGGTAGAAGTACATCGCTGGCCTGCTGTACCAACCGCTCCGAATACAGCTCCGATAACAGTCATTTTTATATCTGCATCCGGGGTAACTATGATCGCATTATTGCCACCTAATTCGAGGAGAGATTTTCCTAACCTTCCGGCAACTGCCTGTGCAACAATTTTTCCCATGCGAATAGAACCCGTAGCGGAAATCAAAGGAATTCTATTGTCATTTGTCATCATTTCGCCAACTCTATAATCTCCATTTATCAAACAGGAAATACCTTCGGGAAGTCCATTAGCTTTGAACACCTCAGCGGCAATATTTTGACAAGCTATACCACAAAGTGGTGTTTTTTCCGATGGCTTCCAAACACAAACATCACCACAAATCCATGCAAGTGCTGTATTCCACGCCCAGACAGCAACGGGGAAATTAAAAGCCGAAATTATTCCTACTATTCCTAAAGAATGGTATTGTTCATACATTCTATGCCCTGGTCTTTCTGAATGCATAGTTAGTCCATGTAATTGTCGAGAGAGCCCAACAGCAAAATCACATATGTCTATCATTTCCTGTACTTCACCTAGACCCTCCTGATAAGATTTCCCCATTTCATATGAAACTAACTTCCCTAAGGGCTCCTTTAGTTGGCGTAGTTTATCTCCAAACTGGCGAATTATTTCGCCTCTTTGGGGAGCGGGTTTTAATCGCCAAATATTAAAGGCTTTAGAGGCAGTTTCTATAACTTTTGCATAATCACTTTGGGAGGTGCCTATTACTTGACCAATTAATGCTCCGTCTACAGGGGAATATGAGGCGAAAATTTCCCCTGAGGAAAAGTAATCGGAACCAGTTGAGGTACCATTATTGATTTCCTTTATTCCTAATTTTTCTAATGCTTGGTCTATTCCAAAATCTACGGCAACTAGTGTCATTTTATAACTTTTAAAAGGTACTTTGTTAGATTCTGACAAAGCTACAAATAATAGTGATTATGTAACCCGAAAGTTTTGGAATCTTAGGCCTGATTAATAAAGATTAGAAGCAGCGCAATCAAAGCAGGTAGTGCCTGAACAATAAATATTTTTTTATCTGCAGTTAGAGCTCCATAAATACCGGCAATTGCAACACAGCTAAGAAAAAAAACAGAAACATTTGCATTCCACTGGGGATCCTGAATAAAAAAAGTCCAAATAAGCCCAGCAGCTAAAAAGCCGTTATACAGCCCCTGGTTTGCTGCCAGAGATTTTGTTGGTTCAAACATGTCCTTGGGAAATTTCTTAAAGACCTTTTTACCCCTTGTAGTCCAGGCGAACATTTCTAACCAAAGAAAATATAGGTGTAGTGCTGCCACAAGTCCGATAAAAACAGTAATCGCAAGTTTCATTTTTTATGTTTCTTCCATAGCCGTAAACCTATCATCAACGGGCATAACCGTTCCACAATTATCACAGGTCCTTAACTCTTCAGATCCGTAGAAATTTGAAAAATGTGATAGAAAATCTTTTTCAATATCGTATAGTGTAAAATAAGTTTCGTGAAGTCTATGGTTACAGTTATCGCAAAACCAAAGAAGGCCATCCTTTATTTGCATATGGTCTCTTTTACGCTCTATTACCAAACCAATGGAACCTTCGTGCCTAACAGGAGAATGGGGGACTTTTGCCGGATGCAGGTACATATCGCCGGGCCCCAGTTTCATTGTTTTTTTTTGTCTATCCTCCTGCACGTGTATTTCTATATGACCTTCTAGTTGAAAAAAAAGTTCTTCTGTTTCGTTGAAATGATAGTCTTTTCGTGCATTTGGTCCGGCAACGATCATAACTATATAGTCGCCGGCATCTTTATATAAATTCTTATTTCCAACAGGGGGTTTTAGTAAGTCTCTGTTTTCTTCAATCCACTTGTAAAGATTAAATGGAGGTTTTATAGACATTGTTTTCTAATTATTAAGGAATGTTATTAGAATGTATTAAAAGTAATACTCCTTATCAAATGTAATAAAAGAATTTTTTCTGGAGAGATTATCGGTAGAACAACTGAGTAAAATAGAATTTACCACTGGAGTCTTTTTTTACGCTTACGGCTGTGTGTGTAAATTCACCTTCAATTGTTTTACGATGATTAGGGCTCTCAAGCCAATTCTCCAGAGCCGTGGCAGCATCTGGGTAATCTTTGGCAACATTTTCAGCTACGTATTCAGCATTAACTTCGCTCGAAATACTTGAGGCTCTTGAACTGAAGTTATCATGACTTAAACTGCCTTTGGCAATCATATAATCGGTATGATTGTTGGCATACTCGTAGGCAACTTTGCTAAAAAGTAATGATGAATAACCCAAATTGTTTCTATGGTCATTAACTATATCCAAAAGCGCCTGTTCCACCAAAACGGCATTATCAGAACTCGGAATATTTGTATTTTCTATCGACTCTGTGCTGCAGCTTCCAGCCAACAATACAAATAAAATCGAGACAGCTAAAGGCAATCTCATTTTCATATAGTGTTCTATTTGTGAGTAGGGTAAAGAAAGAGTGGGGTGTTCTCTTGGATCCTTATTAATAAGATCATCTTCGTAATATTAAAGAAAATATAAAAAAAGCCCATGAAAAACCATTTTTTTTCGATGAACTGCATTTATCATCAATTATCAGTCATTAAATACTTCAATTACGTTTCCAAAAACCAGAGCGCCAACATCTCTGACCGGTTTATAAAGAATAGATTCTTTAACCGTATTATTTTCAATTAGATTGAATGAAGAACTTGCACTTTCAAAAAAATACAAAAGCGTACCAAGAATAACAGCAGTTTTTAATACACCAAACAACCCACCTGCAAGTTTATTGACCAATCCAAGCATAGCAAAATTTGCAATTTTGGTAAGTATTTTTCCAGCCATATTTACCAAAAGCACAATAACCACAAAAGTAATTATGAATGCTGCTAATTTTATGTAATTTTCATCCCAATCCATGTTTTTAGAAAGGTAGTTACCGGTTAAGTAAGAAAATTGAATTGCACCATAAAGCCCAATAATAATTGCGGCGAGAGAGGCGATTTCAACAAAGAAACCATTTTTCAGACCTTTATAAAGGCCATATGCCAGTAATAATCCCAAAATGATATCCAGAAGATTCACGAAAAGTTGTTTACACAAATATAGAATTTTGATTTGTACCTTTGATTTTTTCTAAAAGAAGGCTTCAGGATTAATTTTTGATTTTTAAATTTTTTTTACAATATAAATGAGTAGAGATATTCAATTAAAGGACAGGTGGGAAGAACTCACTAAGAAATTATCTGCCAAATTTTCCGATGGAGATCCAATGGATTTAGATGGGATTATTTACCTTATTGGCATTCAGGAGTTAGGTCAATACCATAAGACTTATAAAAAGGAAGAAAAAGTTAATCTGATGCACATAGCTATATGCAAACTATTGGAACCCTATGGATATTATGAGTTTGAGTTTTTTGACGAGGAAGGTTGGCCACATTATATTGTCAAGGAGGCACTTCCGCCATTAAAGGCAGGAGAGCAATCTGTATTAATGAAAGAGGCTATTGTGAATTATTTTATTGAACGATCTTTTATTTAATAAACGGTCATGATAAAACCTTATTACGCCGTAATCTTTACCAGCACCAGGACTTCCGGGGATAAAGGATATGGCCTAATGTCCAAACAAATGGAAGAATTAGCCAAACAACAATCTGGTTATTTGGGATTTGAAAGTGCAACAGGGGAATTAGGGATATCCGTAAGCTATTGGGAAAACCTGGAATCTATTTCAAGATGGAAATCCAATCTCAAACACCTGAGTGCACAGGAAATGGGAAAAAAAGAATGGTATAAATGGTATAAAATAAGAATCTGCCTTGTTGAGAGGGAATATGAATTTACTGCCTCATCTTAAAACATTCTTTCATTTACTTATTAAATACTTCAACAGTAAATTAATTTAATGATAACATTTGCTTAAATCCTTTGCATTTGTATTGGGGGATTAAACCTTTACATTTGTAACATAGCTTAAGTGACTATATACCTTTTAGTGTAAAAACATGAAAGAGAACATACGATTTTCAAACCTGGACCGCAATGAAATCATTCAAAACCTTACCAAAACAAAATTCGATCTTATAATAATTGGTGGTGGAATTACAGGTGGAGGTATTGCCCTCGACGCAGCTGCCAGAGGACTAAAAGTGGCTCTGGTTGAGAAAGGGGATTTTGCCTCAGGAACTAGTAGTAAATCTACTAAGTTAATTCACGGTGGCCTCCGATATCTTAAACAATTTGATTTTTGGTTAGTGAAAGAAGTGGGATCTGAACGGGCCATAGTACATAAACTCGCTCCGCACCTTGTGCTTCCCGAAAAAATGTTACTTCCCTTAATTGACGGCGGGTCTTATGGTAAATGGCTTACATCTATCGGGTTAAAGGTCTATGATATTTTAGCACAGGTATCAAACAATGATAAGCGGAAAATGCTGGAAAAAAAAGAGGCGTTGGAGCTGGAACCACTTTTGCCAAAGAAGAAATTAAAAGGAGCCGGTTACTATGCTGAATATCGCACAGATGACGCCAGACTTACAATTGAAAATATAAAGACCAGTCTTACATTCGGTGCGGTTGCATTGAATTATGCGGAGGTCACTGCTTTTAATTATACAGACAATATTATTTCAGGGCTAGGTGTTAAAGACGCTATGTCCGGTCATGAATTCACTATCAATTCCAAGTATGTGATAAGCGCTACGGGCCCATGGGTAGATGAATTGAGAAGCTTGAATAATTCAAAAAATGGGAAACGCCTTCATCTTACAAAAGGGGTTCACTTGGTATTCCCTCATGAAAAATTACCGGTAAACCAATCTGTTTATTTTGACGTTCCTGATGGGCGAATGATTTTTGCAATCCCAAGAGGTAAAATTACCTACGTGGGCACAACCGATACTAACTATGATCAGGATATAGACGATGTAAAACTGGAATTAGTAGACGCCCTTTATTTAATTGCTGCTGTTAATAATATGTTTCCTAAAATTAAATTGGAAATGGAAGATATTATCTCTTCCTGGGCAGGTTTGCGACCCCTAATCCATGAAGAGGGAAAATCTACTTCCGAATTATCCCGTAAGGATGAGATATTTATTTCAGATACTGGCCTTATAAGTATGGCTGGAGGCAAACTTACCGGATATCGTAAGATGGCGGAAAGAGTTGTAAACCTGGTATCCAAAAAAATGGAAGAGGAGGAAGGAATTGAACTCGCAGAATGTACAACTGTTCAGATCCCTCTATGTGGTAATGATTTCAGAAAATCCAAACACGTCAAAAAGTACATTTCAGAAATATTTGAACGATTAGTAACAGATGGATTTACAGAATATGATGCCTGGTATCTGGTAACAACCTATGGCAAGCAAACGGAGACTATTTTAGAGGATTATTCCATGCTAAAAGATAAAGACCCTTACATAAGAATGGCTAAAGCCGAACTTCATTATGGAATTAAATATGAAATGATAACTTCTCCCATGGACTTTTTTACCCGCAGGACGGGTCGCTTATACTTCGATATTGAAAGCATACCTTTCCTACTGGATCCAATTCTGGATGAATTCATGTCAATTTTTAAATTGGATGATTCGCAAATCCTTTCCTGGAAAGAAAAAATGCTACAAGCAATACATGAGCATTCTGTTTTTTCTTTAGACCGTGTTTAAAATTATTTTTCTAATACTTCGGTGACTCCTGGTATCGGAATTGGGTAGAAGCCATTCTCATCGGGTGTTACGGGAGGTATGGTATCCCAACTATATGTATTGGGCATTAGCCTCCTCCCTTTGTTTAAGGCATCTTCAAAGGTGATTAACTGCCCTGAATAGGTAGCCATTCTCCCAAGAATTGCTGTCATAGTTGTTTTTGCTGCATGTTCCCCATCACTTATAACTCCTCCAGCTTTAATAGAAGCGAATAACGCATCATGTTCTGTCTGATAGGGATTTGGATCATTAGTCCCCTGATGTTCATAGATGGTACTGCCATCATAGCCATTAATTATACCTTTATTCTGTGAATCGGTGTAAATTTTACCCTTTGTACCCATAAAACTTTCGGATACATTGTCAAAACAACCTTTTTGATGTCTGCACTGACTGGAAATTACAGCACCGGAGGGATAAGTGAATTCAACAAAATGGTGGTCAAATATTTGTCCGAATTCTTTTCCTTTTCTCACTTCTCTGCCACCCATACCCTGGGCATGTATTGGGAACTCCCCAATAAACCAATTAGCTACATCTATATTGTGAATATGTTGTTCCACTATATGATCCCCACATAACCAGTTAAAATAATACCAATTCCGCATTTGATATTCCATTTCTGTTTGGTTTTCCTGACGCTGTTTGACCCATACCCCAGCGCTGTTCCAATACACCTGCCCGGAAACGATCTGACCCATTTTATTAGCTCTTATCTCCTCAAGGCATGCTAAATAATTCCGTTGATAATGTCGTTGCAGTCCAACTACAACATTCAGTTTTTTCATTTTGGCAATTTTGGCCGTTTCCAATACACTTCGTATTCCTTGGGCATCCGTAGCTACTGGTTTCTCCATAAAAACATGCTTATTTTTACTTATGGCATACTCAAAATGAATAGGTCTGAAACCAGGTGTAGTGGTTAGTAATACAACATCTGCTTTATCAATAGCTGCTTTATAGGCATCAAAACCCAGGTGTTTATCTTCATCCTTAACCGTAATTTTATCTGTATCACTAAATTTCTTAGACAATATTTCATAGCAGCTATCCAATCGATCCTGAAATGCGTCGGCCATAGCAACCAATTTTACATTTTCTTTAGTACTCAATGCCTGTGCCGCGGCGCCGGTACCTCTGCCGCCGCATCCAACCAGTGCAATTTTAATGGCATCATCCCCGAGGACATGTGCTGAAGCTGTTACGTCTAAAGGAACAGCTAATATTCCACCTGCTGCAAGAGCAGTGTTTTTGCAAAAATTTCTACGGGTAAGGGCGTGCTTTTTATTTTTCATTTTTAAAGTTTTTAATAATCATCAATTGCGTTAAGCCAATAAGCCTCAATTTCTTCCTTTGGAGGGGTTTCTTTCGGGCGAATAATTCTAAAACCAATATGTGGGGCATTGGTAAACCACCAGCGGCTTTTAGGAATCTGAGGGTCAATTCTTTTCCATTCTGCTGAGGAGCCTAACCGGGCAGATGATCTGAGTTCTATAGCGGCGTCCATCCAGGAGCCTCCACGAACAGATCTGGGATATAGTTTTATAGGTCTTACCCATGGATTGTCTGTAGTTTGTTCTAATCTATTGGCATATGTATCTGTAGCGTATTCATCCATGGTCCATTCAGCAACGTTTCCGTGCATATCATAAAGGCCATACTTATTAGGTTGTTTAGCACCTACTTTCTGATATTTTCCTTTACTATTATGATCGTACCAGGCATATTTATTTAATTCGACGGGATCATCTCCAAAATAATAGGTGGCAGTACTCCCTGCCCTGGTCGCATATTCCCATTCAGCTTCTGTGGGAAGTCTATAGAAATTACCTGTTTTTGCGCTAAGCCATTTGCAAAACGTTATTGCCGCATATTGGGTGATATTTACCACCGGATACCCTTTTTTACCCATGCCGTGACTCATATCTACATATGGTGTTGTTGCGGAAGCTATGGCATCAATATCTATAGTAATTTCAGGATCTAAATCTTTCAGCCCAAAAGTATCGATTTGTCTCTCTAAAAAAAGCTCATATTGGTCCCATGTTATTTCAAATGCACTCATCCAGAAATCATTTACCAAAACCTGGTGCTGAGGTTTTTCATCTTCTTTATGGTGATTACTTCCCATCAAAAATTCACCTCCTTTTACAGGATTCATTTTAATCGTAATCTCACTTCCGGGGATTTCTTGCGAATAAGGAATGAAGGAATTAATTCTTGTCGTCATTTCTAAGGATTTGGAGCTTTCAACAGAGGTGAATGCCATGGATAAAAAAATGACAGATATCACCATAAAAAGAAGGATATTTTTTGGATTCATTTACAAATAATTAGAAATAACATGGCGCCAAGATATTTCTAAAATATTCATTTAGAACCTAATAAAAAAATTTCAGGGTCAATCTAATTTATCTGTAAGTGCTTTGAAAGTTATTTTGGCGCTCTTCTGGTTATAAAGGATATCATATACTGCATCTATAATCGGGGTCCTAACTTTCTTTTTAAATGTTGATTTCAATTTATAGGCACTTTCCGTTGCATAATAACCTTCTGCTATCATTTTCATTTCCATCATAGCACTTTTCACTCTATACCCTTTGCCAATCATATTTCCAAACATCCTGTTCCGGCTAAAAGTTGAATAGCCCGTAACGAGTAAATCGCCCAGATAGGCAGAATTGTTAATATTCCGTTTCATCTTATGAACTCTCGAAATATAACGCTTCATTTCGCGGATAGCATTGCTCATTAAAACGGATTGGAAATTATCGCCATAACCTAATCCGTGGGCTATACCAGCTGCCAAGGCATAAATATTTTTGAGCATTGCAGCATATTCGGTACCTATGATATCATCGGAAATCTTGGTCTTAATATAGTGGCTGTTCAGATGTTCGGAGAGCATCCTGGCTTTAGCAGTGTCAGCACAAGCAACTGTTAAATAGGACAAGCGCTCTAATGCCACTTCTTCGGCATGACAAGGACCTGTGATTACCCCAATATTTTCAATGGGAATATTATACTTTTGATGAAAATGCTCACCTACAATTAAACCTGTTTCAGGAACAATTCCTTTGATAGCTGAGAATATAATTTTGTCACTTAAAGGGATAGTAAGTTTTTTAAGTTCACTCTCTAAAAAAGCAGATGGAATTGCAAAAATCAACAGATTAGCCATAGAAACCGCCTCGTCCATGTTATTGGTAAGAACTAACTGTTTAAGTTGAAACTCAACAGAAGTAAGGTAATTAGGGTTGTGTTTGTTGGCTTTTATATACTCTAAAGCATCCTCATTGCGCATATACCAGATTACTTTATCCTGGTTTTCTGTGAGCATTTTTACAATAGCGGTTGCCCAACTTCCACCACCAAGAACTGCAATTTTTAATTCTTTTTCCATCAAATTAAATTAGACCATCAAATGTAATTAAAAAAAATAACGACTTACTTATTTGAAAGTCATTGAGTTATAATAATTAACGAGTAAATTGGCATTGCCGGAGACTATAAAACTCTCAATTTAGAAAACGATGAAATGCATAAAATTTTAACACTGGTTTCCCTGTATCTGTGCAATGAAAACTTTGCATTATGCGTTATTTAAGATAGTAGGGAATGGAATGAGAATGAAAAATTATTTTTGGTTGGTTATTTAGTTAGAAACCGCCCCGGATTTAAATTCAGGGCGGTTTTTTTTATGTCATTAATTATTTTGGTTACCATCACTAAAGAAAAGCTATTTAATGGCATAGGATGAAAGTAAATTTTCCGGGTTTTGGGCACTACTAAGAATTACCTTTTCAGATATCTTTTTTTAAAATCAGAAGGATTTTCATGGGCGATTTTTTTAAAAATACGGTTAAAATAGGAAAGACTTTCATACCCACAGTCGTAACAAGTCTCACCGATATTTTTTCCTTTCAGAAGTAAACGCTTTGCCTGGCTTATACGATATTGATTTAAAAAAGAAGTAAAAGGACTACCTGTAGCGTCTTTAAAATATCGGCAAAAAGCTTCTTTACTCAAATTACAAAGTGCCGCCACTTCTTTTAGCTCTATTTTTCTTTGGTAATTTTCATCTATAAATGAATAGATATTTTTTAAGCGGTCCTGTTGTTTTTGACTGTATTTATTTATTACCGGATAATCATGCAACAATACATACTCCTTAGAGGCCGCCAAAATGGAGAAAATATGCAGTACTTCCAGAAACTGTGAAAAGGGCTCCAAAACATGAAGTTTTTTGAGCCTCGAACCAATATTTACCTTTGTTCTTCCTGTGAATGCTATTCCCTGCTGAGATTTTTCAAAGAGTTCAAAAACTTCAGTTAGCTCCGGAATTTCAGTAAATATTTTGTTCTTGAACGCCGAACTAACATGCAAAACTTCCTTTTTGTATTCAGCCTGTATGCCATAATCGAAGTTTAGATGAGGGATATTGGAACCTATTAACACCAGATCACTATGTTCATATAGCGAGATGTGATCTCCTACGTGCCGGGTTCCATCAGCACCTTCTATATAGACTAATTCATATTCCGGATGAAAATGCCAGTAGAATAAATCATTCAATCTCGGATTGTGGAGTAATCGGAATGAACTTTTGGCATCCGGATCTATTTGTTCTAATTGTATTTTCAAATGAATAATTTAACATAATTGTTATTATAGGCCTAAATATCGATATAAAAGATCAATATAATTCAAATATTGATCAAAATCAAGGTGGAGATTGCCATTTGATCTATTTAGATTTGACTATCTTTTAATCACAATTCAAAATTATCATGGAAAAAGCAGCATCCAAACTGGAAATGGCCAATAAGGCTCATAAGGATATTCCTGGAAACCCCTCAACGGCTACAAGTAGCAAAACAGAACTAAATGATCGGTCTAATAATGTTCCATTAAGGGTTCTTAGCGAAAAGGATTGGGAATTTTGGAAGCATAATGGCTATATAGTCATTAAAAATGCGGTCCCTGTATCCCAGGCAAAAGTAACAGCAAAATTTTTGTGGGAATTTGATGAAAAGGACCCTAACAATAGTGAAACCTGGTATGTTCCACCAAGAGCTGAAATGCAAATGAAAGAACTAACAGGCACAGGTATGGTTGAGGTATACAATAACCAGCACCTATGGAACAACAGGCAAATGCAACGTGTTTATGATGCCTTTGTTGACGTTTGGGGTACGAAAAAACTGTGGGTAACAATTGATAGAGCAAATCTTAATTTTCCACAAAGACCGGGATTTGAAAGGAAAGGATTTATTCATTGGGATTATGATCCTGAAACTAAACCGCAGAATGTACAGGGAGTATTAGCACTTGCAGATCAAACGGATGAGAATATGGGAGGGTTCCAATGTATTCCCTGGTTATATAGGAATTATGATAATTGGAAGCTTACCCAACCTGAAGATCGGGATCACTTTCAACCTGACATATCAGAATTAGAAGATAAAATTGTAAAAGTAAAATTAGAAATTGGTGATCTTCTAATATTTAATAGTACCCAACCCCATGGGATCAGACCTAACAAATCTGGGGATAAAGTTAGGATTGCCCAATATATTTCAATGATGCCTGCAGAGGAGGAAAATGAAGAATTAAGGCAATGGCGCATTAATTCCTGGAAGAACAGAATAGCTCCTGAAGGTTACGCATTTCCAGGTGATCCAAGAAATTGGGAGCAACTGAGATATGATACTGCTAAATTATCTGTACTTGGAAAGAAATTATTAGGGCTGCATAGTTGGTAATTTATGAATTCCATAATTCTTTTCAATTAAGTCTTTTAACAGCGAATAAGTACTATTTTTGCCCCCTTAATATAAACAGGGTTTGAAGAAGTACTTAAATCTATTCGATTTTTCTCAAAAAGTAAATTACAAAACAGAAGTCCTATCCGGATTAACAGTTGCACTGGCCTTGGTACCGGAGGCCATAGCTTTTGCCCTCATTGCAGGCCTATCACCATTAACTGGTTTATATGCGGCTTTTGTTATGGGGTTGGTTACCTCTATTCTGGGAGGGAGACCTGGAATGATTTCCGGAGCAACCGGGGCGGTAGCCGTTGTCATAGTTTCACTTGCCATTGACTACGGTGTGGAATATGTATTTGCCGCGGTGATATTGGCCGGAATCCTGCAGTTAGCAACTGGATTTCTTCGTTTAGGCAAATTGATGCGCCTTGTGCCTCATCCTGTAATCTTTGGATTTGTAAACGGTCTGGCTATCATTATTTTTATGTCACAGTTAGACCAGTTCAAGTCGTCTGATGGCTCTTGGTTGTCCGGTAGCACCTTGTTTATTTTTTTAGGATTAGTGTTCTTCACAATGCTGGTTATATGGGGATTACCTAAATTAAGCAAGGCGGTTCCTGCTTCATTGATTGCCATATTGGCTGTTTTTGGACTGGTTCTTGCATTCGATATAGATACAAAAACAATTGGCGATATAGCCTCTATTCAGGGCGGTTTTCCACCCTTTCATATCCCACAACTGCCTTTTAATTTGGAAACCCTGCAGATTATTTTTCCCTATGCGGCTATAGTTGCGGGCGTAGGTTTAATTGAGAGCTTGTTAACGCTTAATATTATAGATGAAATTACAGAAACACGTGGACGTGGCAATAAAGAGGCAGTTGCCCAGGGGACCGCGAACATACTTTCCGGACTCTTTTCCGGAATGGGTGGCTGTGCCATGATAGGGCAGAGTTTAATAAATACCTCTAATGGTGCACGGGCAAGATTATCAGGTATTGTGGCTTCTGTAATGCTTCTTGTCTTTATTATGTTTGGTGCTGATTTGATTGAAAAAGTACCTATGGCTGCACTTACGGGATTAATGATTATGGTTGCACTGGGAACATTTGAATGGGCCAGCCTCCGTACCTTCCGAAGAATGCCAAAATCTGACGTTCTGGTTATGATACTGGTAACGCTGGTTACCGTTTTTCTGCACAATTTGGCACTGGCTGTCTTGGTTGGGGTAATTATCTCGGCCCTTGTTTTTGCTTGGGACAACGCTAAAAGAATTCGCGCCAGAAAATATGTTGATGAGAAGGGAATAAAGCATTATGAGATCTACGGGCCACTATTTTTTGGGTCTGTGACCTTGTTTAATGAGAAGTTTGAGGTACTTGAAGACCCTGATGAAGTTATTATAGATTTTAAGGAAAGTAGGATAGTAGATATGTCCGCTATAGAAGCTTTAAACAAATTAACGGAACGCTATCACAAAGTAAACAAGAAGGTACATTTAAGGCATTTAAGTGAGGATTGCAGACGCTTGTTGGCAAACGCCGATGCCATAATTGACGTAAATGTTTTGGAGGATCCTACTTATAAATTAGTTATAGATAAGGTCTGATTATTACTGTATTGCGAATTTTACGTTCACAGTACTTGCTATTTTTATTTTTTCAAATTCAATTTCAATGGGTTGATCTTCATCTGCCTCTTTAGACATTTGTACCCTAACCATTCTTTCATCCATCCTATTTTGTACCCCGGTGTTTAGATCAGATATAAAAAGAGCATGTCCAAGCTTTTGATCTAAAGGGATAACCATTGCTTCTGCCTGGGTTTTTGCCGCACCTACAGCTCTTTGTCTTAGATCAATTTTTAACTTTTCAAGCTTTGAATATTCGGTTTTTGTCAGATTTATATTTGAGACGCCAATAGTTTCAAGACCCATTATTACTTTACCTGCCGTTAAGGCGTCATACACTAATAAAGAATATTCTTTATCTTTTTGAACATCCACTTTCCTGAGAAAATACTTTTTAAAATTACTTCCCAAATCAGCAAGGGTAAGTTGTTCCTCAATATCAATACCCAGTGATTTCAGCTTGTCTGCCATTTTATTTTCTAATTTTTCAACTGAAGTTTTTCCTTTGGTGTCTTCTTCTGTAATTAGGATTGACAAATAAATACGATCTGGTATAACTAAGGTGTCCACTCGTGCAGTGGTCTCTAAATACGGTTGATCAATAAAGTTTTTATTTTGCCCGAAACTTGAGAGACTTGATATAAAAAGAAGTGTAATCAAAAACCTCAAAACTATTTTTTGTCTAACTAAATATTTCATTTTTCCAATTTGTTTACGAAACTAAAATTTTCTTGTCGCTTTTAAAAGATATAATGAGGGAAGTCTTTTTCTCAGTGAGTGTTAATTACCAATAAGAAAGTAAATACCGCTGCATTGATTAAATTCTGTAAAAAGTAAAAGTGCCGAACTCGTCAATTTATAAACTGAGAACAGCACTTATTAATATACTTAATGCGGTTTTAAAGGGTACGTAAGTACTCTGCAACAGCCCGGGCATCTTCTTCACTTAAGTTTTGATTAAGCATGATGGCATTGTTGTACTCTATCAATAAGGCTTGAGCAATAGGATCTTCTTTAATCATAACATCCGGGTTTAGGATCATATTCATCACCCATTCAGGACTTCTACGTTCATAAACACCCGCTAAAGCAGGTCCTATCATCCGTTGGTTAGCCATATGGCACGCTGTACAAATAGCGTTGAACTTTGCTTCACCTGCGGCAGCTAAATCGGAATCTATTTCTGGTTCAAATTCTAAAGAAGTTATAGGTCCAATTCCTTTGTTATTTAAATCAACGGGAACAGTTTCAGTTTTGGTTTCTACTTTTACCTCTTTCTTTGTACGGTTCATTTCAAAACCTCCTTCTTTTTTCTCTTCTTTTTTTTCGCCGCAGCTCACGGTCATGGCGCAAATTCCAATTAGGGTAAATATTTTTCGCATGTTGTTTAGATTTGAAGCGCTAAGATATGAAATAGCATGAATCAAAAAAGTTCCTTTATAAATTTTAAACCAATTTTTTCGGAATAAGATATGTTTTGTGAACCAAAGAATCCTACATGCCCACCATGATTAGGCATATCAAGAAAAAGAAGTGTGTTATTTTTTGCTTCTTCTATCGGGTAGCAATCCGTACCTAAAAATGAGTCGTCCCGGGCATTGATAATTAAGGTTGGGATTTTTATCCGGGGTAAAAACTGAAGACTGCTGCACTGTGTATAATAGTCCAAAGCATCTTTGAACCCATGAGCTTTACTGGTATAAATATCATCAAAATCTTTCAGGTTCCTGATCTTCTTTATTTGTTCCATAGAGATTAATTCTGGGAATTTCTGCCGTTTTAAATATAATTTCTCAACCAAATGTTTTTTAAATCTTTTGGCATAAAGTGTATTTTTCAATTTAAGCAATTGAATGAGCGAATCGTGCAAACTACACGGAACGGATACTGTTACAGCCCCTTTTATTTCTTTTGCCACATGCCCTTCTCCCAGATATTTTAGTGTCAAATTTCCTCCTAGGCTAAATCCTTTAATATAAATGCTGCTATATTTCCGTGTAGCAAGGATATGTTGTATTACGGCTCTGAGATCTTCTGTATCCCCGGAATGATATGATCTGAATAGACGGTTCGTTTCTCCGCTGCAACCTCTAAAATTAATAGCACAACTATCCAGTTCATTGGAATTAAAATGCTTGGCACTTCCTTTAATGTACGGCCGTTGCCCATGTCCTTCAAGACCATGTAAAAGAATAACAACAACATTACTGGGCGCAGGGGAAAAACTCCAATCCAGGTCTATAAAGTCTCCATCCTCAAGTTCCAGACGCTCCCTTTGCTGGTTTAGGTTAGTAACCTTTCTAATCAATCCGGAATAAATAGTGGATATATGACCATTTTTAAACGGAAGGGGAGGATTATAATGAGATTTAACCAGAGGCATTAGTACAGTACATGGTCCTTAGGCGCAACAGGATCGGGAAGGTTTTCTTCATCCAACATATCGCGTAAATCAATTTCAATTGTTCGGCATAAGGCGGTCATGGGCACATCATTTATTCTGCCTTCAAATGGGTCTTCACTATTATCACCTACTTTCTCCATTGTAATAAAAATCCATGAGATTAGAACTGAAAACGGGATCATCAAAAATACGTACCAGGCTTGCATAGAATCTACTGATATTAATCTATCATCTTCAAAAACGTCGAGCAGACCAAAAGGTAAAACCAATATAAATATCCAGGTAAATACCCTTGAAAAATATCCATATTGTCTCGGAAAAGGAGTGTTTTTTATTCGTTCGCTTTTACCTTGCAGATTATAGAGTTCTTCTAAAACAGACTGCATCTGATCTTCCTGGAAGCCATCAATAACGTCTTTTTCTTTTAGCGCAACAATATCCATTGCCTGGTTCTTGACCAAATGTGTGGCTGGATTCACCCTTTTTTTAAGGTCAATAAACTCTCTTTTATTCACATATTTAAAAGCCTCATTACAGGATGGGTTTCGCTCTCCATGCTTATCAAACATTCTTTCAACTGATCTGTCCTCTTTTAAGGACCATGGTTTCGGTTGTCTTAGCTGCACCCTAAGCGCGTTAATCCATCCAATTTGTCTGTAAATTAATTGAGCTTGCATCTTTTTATCGTAAGCCTTATCGTCAGTGCGCACAAAACTTAATACCTGTATGCCCCAGGTTCTGCTGTAATTGACAATGCCACCCCATATTTTTCGACCTTCCCAAAAACGATCATAGCTTTGGGAGTTCTTGAATCCAATATAAAATGCAACCGCAATACCAATAACACTAATAGGTTGAAAGGGAATATCAATGAAGTTCCAACCCAGAAAATGATACACATAAAATATTAAGCTTGCATATAAAGTAAAAAAGATGAGGTTCTTCCAGGCATATCTAAAAATGACTCCCCAGCCAATGTTTCTTTTGACGTACATATATTTGCGAATTATTTAAGTATCATTTTGGATAAATGTCCAATAAGGCAATTTGTGCTTTAATCGCTTCATTAAATTCAGATTTAAGTATTTTTACAAGCTCTGCAACGGTAAGCACATTTTCTACCGTAGCTGCTCCCTGACCTGCAGACCAAATATTCTTCCAGGCTTTCGCTTCTGTATCTAATTCCTTTCCAAAGTCAATTTTAACATCCTTTTTAAGATCTTCTTTTGTAATTCCTGCTGCGGCAAGACTGGCTCCAAGAAAATTAGCATGTACACCAGATATGGCAGCAGTATAGGTTATATCACTGGCCCCTGCTTTTATGATCATCTGCCGGTATTCCTCCGGCGCTTTACTTTCTAGAGTGTTAATAAATCTAGTACCCATATAAGCCAAATCTGCGCCCATTTGTAAGGCCGATGCAATATCTCTGCCGGTACTTATACAACCTGAAAGAATAATGGTTTTAGTGTAGAACTTTTTAATTTCTGCAACAAGTGTCATAGGATTAATCGTACCTGCATGTCCCCCCGCCCCAGCAGCAACTAATATTAGACCATCTACGCCGGCTGCCGCCGCCTTTTCTGCATGCCTTTTTTTAATTATATCGTGAAAAACCAGACCGCCGTAACTGTGTACGGCATCAACGACTTGTGATACAGCACCCAAAGAGGTAATAATGATAGGAACTTTATGTTTAATGCATAATTTTAGATCCGCTTCCAGCCTTGGATTTGTAGGATGAACAATCAGATTTACACCAAATGGTGCTGCTTTAACTCCTGTTTTTTCTTCAAAAGTGTCTAATTCAGATTTTATTTGGATTAGCCATTTTTCAAATCCTTCACTTGTCCGTTGGTTCAGCGCAGGAAAAGTTCCTATAATTCCATTTTTGCAACATTCAATAACCAATTGTGGGCCAGAGATGAGAAACATGGGCGCTGCGATAGCAGGTAAAGCAAGTTCTTTGATAAATGAAGGTTTGTTAGCCATAGTTAAATTTTGTGATTTTAAAAATAGGTATAAATTTTTAGCCAACACAAGCCTCCGGAAATCAAAACCTTATTTTATTAGATTCTTATTCACCTTAAAGAACTTAGTACAATAGAATAATATTTTAATAGAACCTATTTAAGTAATTACATCTTTGCTACATTAGATGTCTCGATCACTGCTTATTAGGTGATTCTCATTAAAACAAATTGTAATAATTAGATGCACACCTGAACATCAAATCTTCGTTTTATGAAAAATAATTTATATATAATTCAGATCCTTTTTTTACTGTTTTTCTATGGAATAGGTTTCGCACAAAATGATCATAAGCAACACCAACCGATAATATTGGACTTTAAAATTGAGTCTACCAGTGAAACTGCATCAGTAAATCCTTTTACCGATTATCGTCTACAGGTAGATTTTGTGCTTGAGGATAAATTATTTTCAATACCTGGATATTATGCGGCTGATGGAAATGCGGCCGATACCAGGGCTTCTTCTGGAGGTATCTGGAGGGTAATATTTACACCAAATGCTATAGGGAATTGGAAATACAGAGTTTCATTCAAAAAAGGAAGAAATATTGCCTTAGATGAAGATACTTATACAGGGCTTTCAATTGCCCCGCATGATGGCAAAACGGGCAAGATTAATGTAGTTTTAGCTGATCAAGACGCACCAGGTTTTAATGCAAGAGGGAGACTTTGTTATGCCAATAACAGATATCTGCATACAGAAAACGGAGAACCTCTATTGAAGTTTGGGACTAATTCTCCCGAGAATTTTTTGGCATATACAGATATTGATAGCACGTATTCTTATGACCGTGAAAAATCTTTTATAAAAACCTGGAATCCACATAAACAAGACTGGAAAAATGGAGACCCTACTTGGCAGGGTACAAAGGGCAAGGGAATAATTGGGGCACTAAACTATTTAGCTTCAAAGGGTATGAATAGTGTCTATGCCCTCACCCTGAACATAGAAGGAGATGCACGAGATGTATGGCCATTTCTGAGTCATAGGAAAAGGGATTTTAAAAGGTATGATGTGAGTAAACTTGGACAATGGGATATTATTTTCTCACATGCCGAAAATTTAGGAATAATATTGAATTTGGTGACTCAGGAAAAAGAAAACGAGTTAATACTAGATGATGGTTATACCGGAATTGAGCGCAAACTATATTACAGGGAACTTATAGCAAGGTTTGGGTATCACAAAAATATCATTTGGAATATGGGAGAAGAAAATGGTTCAGCACCATGGTGGCCTAATGGACAGAATGACCAACAAAGATATGCTATGATACGCTATATAAAGGACCATGATCCATATAAGAATCCTGTAGTAATACACACCTTACCGGATGAGGAATCCAGAAATCCTATTCTTAATAAGTTGCTGCATTTTGATAAATTAGATGGACTTTCAATGCAAGTATCCAACATAGAAAATATTCATGTTGATATTATAGATTGGATTCATAAATCTGAGGATGCAGAAAGGCCGTGGATTGTAATGATGGACGAAATTGGCCCATGGCATACGGGAACCAAAACAGATGATGATGACCCTGCTCATGACGCGTTGAGACAAGATGCACTATGGGGTACACTAATGGCCGGAGGCGCCGGGATAGAGTGGTATTTTGGGTGGTTAAAACCACCTCATGACCTAAATGCAGAAGATTGGAGAAGCCGAAATAATATATGGGAGCAATCTGCAATAGCCTGTCATTTCTTTAATGAACTACCCTATAAGGAAATGTCAGATCTTGACAATAAAATCAGAAACTCCAATAATTATTGTTTTGGCCAGGAAGGAGAAATCTATGCCTTGTATTTAAAAAATGGCGGCACTGCCAGTTTAAATCTGGAAGGACAGAAAGGAAAATTTGAAATACTCTGGTATAATCCCAGAGTTGGGGGAAACCTTCAATCAGGATCTATTCAACATATTGACGGTGGGACCTGGGTTCAAATTGGGAGTCCACCTTCGGATTATACTGAGGATTGGGCTGCTTTAGTTAAGAGAGCAGAATAAGGTTAAGGGGTTTAAAAGCAATGTAGAACTTAGTGAATTTGTTAAACATACCTTAGAAACAGCTACTTAATCCATTATTTTCCCCGGTTTTGGCTTTTTACTTACAAGGTAAACTCCTAACAAAACCAAACAAGCGGCAGCTATTTTAACGGTGGTGAGTTTGTCCCTTCCACTTATTATGGCAAAAAGAATCCCAATTACAGGTTGAACATATACAAAAGCACTTACTGTGGATGCTTTTAGTTGAGTTAAGGCAAACACATTAAACAAATAAGCACAAAAAGTAGTCCCTATTACCACAAATGCCATTTTCCAAATTGCTTCAAATGGCAGGGTCGACCAAGAAACTTCTAAAAAATCAGGTAGGGCAACTGGTAAATTATATAGGATTCCAATCAGGAACATCCACTTTAAAAGAGTGAAAGGGTGGTATTTTTCCAGCAACTTTTTTACAAGAATCAGATATAGTCCAAAAAATAATGAGTTTAATAAAAAGAGAGAATTGCCCAAAGGGATATTTGATGCATCTTGTCTAATTTCATTACCGTAAAGTACAAGAAAAAGGGCACCTGAAAGACCAATCAATATACCGGCGATTTTAAGCGCTCTAATTTTTTCTTTAATTAAAAAAAAAGATAAAATCACTACAATGATTGGGGTGGTAGTTACAAGAACCGCACTATTAATTGGAGTTGATAAATCTAAACCTTTAAAAAACGCCAACATATTAATCGCCATACCAAAAAGAGAACACAGCATTACCCTGCCCCAGTCCTTCCATTCGATCCTTTCTTTAGGCCCCAAAAAGGAAATACTCCAAAACAAAATGGTTGCTCCTAGTACCCTAAGCATTATAAAACCAAAAGGTTTAATATACACAGGCATCACCCCTTTAGCAATAGTATGGTTTAATCCATAAATTGTTGTAGCGCCCAGGGCGGCCAATATGGCGAGAGTTCGCTTACTCAAGAATGAATAGATTCTTTGGCTGTAGCAACTACCTTTTTGCTATTTCCAATAAATATTTGATCGTTAACCAAAATAACAGGTCTTTTTAAAAATGTGTAATGCTCCAATATTAGCGCCTCATAGTCATTTTCTACAAGTTGCTGGTCTTTTAATTGGCGTTCACTAAATAGGCGAGCTCTTCTGCTAAACAAGGCCTCATAACTACCTGCTAAATTTCGCATTACTTTCAATTGCTCCGGGGTAATTGGATCTGATTTAATATCCTGAAGCTCTATATTACCAAGGGGTTTTAGTTCATTTAAAATACGTTTACAGGTATCACAACTACTTAAGTAATAAATTTTCTTCATGACTATTTTTTATCGAATTCAAAATTATAATATCTATCGTTAATTTTTTTTAAATGAATATGCTATTTTTAGTATTCATTAACGCATTGTTAAAATCGTAAAATAAGCACGCTTTGGAAAAATTATTTGATATCACAATACAAAACAGGAAGATACTATACAAAATATTAAAACGAACTCCTTCTGAACTTCTATTTGAAATTCCGGAAGGCTATCGCAATAATATTTGGTGGAATATAGCTCATGTTGTTGCGACTCAACAAATACTTATATACAAATTTAGTAATCTCCCCACGCGTATTGATGATTCTCTGATTCAAAAATTCAGAAAAGGGACATTACCGGATATAAATCCTACTAGTAAGGAGATAGATCATATTGGTGCTTTTTTACTTTCGACGGCAGAATGGGCACAGGAGGATTATGAAAATAGTGTTTTCAAGGAGTACAATGAATACAAGACCAGTACCAAGGTCATATTGCGTAATGTTGAAGATGCATTGGCGTATAATCTTTATCATGAAGGTTTACACCTTGGAGTTATACTTTCTTTGGAAAAAATACTATTAAAAGAAGAGGCGTTCTAAGTCTTGATGTTCCCAGATAAAAATTTTTGAATATCCTTATAAGGAAGTGTCAGCTCTATTGGGCCATCTGCAAAGGAAGCCACTTCATATTGATTATACAATAGTTTGAGCCCTTTCTCAGTAAAACCAATATTTTCGGGTAAATAAAAATGGTCTTTCTCAAACATAAAACCTGTACTGTTAATGGGATTATTTACAGGGATATTCTGTTGTAATCTAAATTGGGTTTCTGCATACTGTTCAAAACCTTCCTTATCTTCAAATAACTCCCAGTCTTCCATTTCCTTCCCTCTTTTTTTACTAAAATTTAAATAATTTGTTGATCCATAACCATGAGCACCACCGGTAAATAAATAAGACTGCAGTTCAATAGTGAGGAGTTCGTCATCTTCATAGGTAATCATTCCATTTATTTTTGCTTTCCATCCAATAGTTTCATCAGGATAGATCTTTTTTAATTCAAAATAGCCATTTGTAAAGGACTCAATGGCCTCTTGTATAGTTTCGGCATTAATTTCATCATCAAAAGTTAATTTAGAAATAACTTCTTCCTGTAAAGCGAGATTAATAGATTTAGCCAGTTTATTAGTACCCAATGCCTTAGGCACTTCAATGGTAACTTCAGGACATTCTTTACATATACTATTCGCCAGCGCTAACGCTTCAAACGTAATATTACCACTGTCCTGGCAGCTAGTTATTAGAGCTAGAAAAAAAAGGCAGGTTACAATACGCTTCATTGAGATGAATTTGGATCTATTGCAAAACTAAGGATTCATTGGTTTCTCCAAAAGATAACAATACATTTGTGAACATAAAATTATAATATGAGTGAAAAAAAATTGAGATTTAATAGCAAGGTAATACATGGGGGGCAAAAGCCGGACAAGGCTTATGGTGCAGTGATGCCCCCTATTTATCAGACTTCTACCTATGCCCAAACTAGCCCGGGTGAACATATGGGGTATGAATATTCCCGCAGTGCCAACCCAACAAGGAGTGCATTGGAAAAGGCACTCGCCAGTATTGAAAATGGGAATTTCGGATTGGCATTCGCCAGTGGATTAGCCGCCATGGATGCAGTTATTAAACTATTGGGACCAGGTGATGAAGTGATTTCAACTAATGATCTTTACGGAGGAAGTTATCGGCTTTTCCGACAGATCTTTGAAAAGTATGGAATCAAATTTCACTTCCTAGGCATGCAGGATGTATCTAAGATTGCTGCATTAATTAATTCAAACACGAAACTAATTTGGGTTGAGACTCCAACAAATCCAATGATGAATGTTATTGACCTTAAGGCGGTTTCAGAATTGGCCAAAAGTAATAAGTTACTTATGGCCGTAGATAACACTTTCGCAACACCTTATTTGCAACAGCCTCTCGATTTAGGGGCCGACATAGTTATGCATTCTGCTACTAAATATCTCGGTGGGCATAGCGACGTGGTCGTCGGAGCTTTAGTTGTGAAAGATGAGGTATTGGCAGAGAAATTGTATTTCATTCAGAATGCTAGTGGTGCCGTATGTGGTCCTATGGATAGTTTTTTAGTACTTAGAGGAATTAAAACATTGCACGTAAGAATGGAGCGGCATTGTGAAAACGGAAAACAAATTGCCGAATATTTGTTTGCACATCCTAAAATTGAAAAAGTATACTGGCCCGGCTTTAAGGATCATCCCAATCATGAGGTTGCCACAAAACAAATGAAAGCATATGGTGGAATGATATCTTTTGTACCCAAAGGGAGCAGTTTTAAGGATGCCATTGCAATAGTAGAAAAGCTAACGGTTTTCACACTTGCAGAATCTCTGGGAGGGGTGGAGAGTTTAGCGGGTCACCCGGCAAGTATGACCCATGCCAGTATTCCTAAAAAAGAACGGGAAAAAAGCGGGGTTGTTGATTCACTTATTCGACTTAGTGTAGGAATTGAAGATGTCCAAGATCTTATTTCTGACCTGGAACAGGCAATCGCATAAATTTTGTCATATTTTAAAAAAAAGCTACTTTAAATTACAGAAAAGATATAATTTTGCTCTGTAATTTTTAATTCAATAAAAACTTTAGCAAATCAATTACAATATGAACACAACTATCGAAACATTTATGGATGAGGTGAGAACCCGAAATGGTCATGAAACGGAATTCATCCAGGCGGTACAGGAAGTGGCTGATACGGTAATTCCTTACGTAGTCCAACATGAAATCTATTACGGGAAAAACATCTTGTTGAGGATGGTGGAACCGGAGCGGTTGATTTCCTTTAGAGTTTCCTGGGTAGATGATGACGGTGAGATACATGTAAACCGAGGATATCGTATACAAATGAATTCAGCAATAGGACCTTATAAAGGAGGACTTCGTTTTCACCCATCAGTTAATGCGAGTATTCTTAAATTTCTGGCTTTTGAACAGGTTTTCAAAAATAGTTTAACTACCCTTCCAATGGGTGGGGGAAAAGGTGGTTCAGATTTTGACCCTAAAGGAAAATCTGACGATGAAGTTATGCGGTTTTGCCATGCTTTTATGACAGAGTTAAGTAGGCATATAGGACCTAATACAGATGTTCCGGCAGGGGATATTGGA